>OASY01000164.1_pt1 | contig 58203 bp, 52 predicted proteins | sample 1501231 | NCBI WGS metagenome assembly OASY01 (sample SAMEA2579917, study PRJEB22360) | human gut metagenome | biome: human gut; feature: human-associated habitat; material: faeces | place: Denmark | collected 2008/2010 | reverse complement strand
GTTTCATGATGACCTGCGCGGAGATGATGTTTGCCGCCTTGCGGGACATATCCTTATAATCCTTTGCACGAATGATCTTCATGGAAAAACGCTCCTTCTTCTCACTTTAGCAGCAGCGGCAGAAAACTTGTGCCATTCTGCGGTGCTTTGCTGTGGAAATACTCGGCTGCAGTCGCACCCACATCGCTGAGGGTCTTACGGGTGCCGATATCCTTAGGCGTAGAATGCTTGCTGTAGATCATCAGCGGCACCATCTCGCGGGTATGGTGCGGATGGCCGATGGTCGGGTCATTGCCGTGGTCGGCCTGAACGATGAGGATATCATCCTCACCGAGGGCTTCCCGGATCTTGCCGATCCACTCGTCCGCTACGCGCAGACGGTCGGCATAGGCCGCGACATTCTCACGATGGCCGCAAAGGTCGGTCTCCTGTACATTGGTGCAGATGAAGGCGGTCTCCTGCTCCTGCACGATCTCCAGAGTACGTTTCAGCACACTGGCGGTATCCACCATCGGGATGCTGGTTCCGTAGTTGTTGGTAACAACATCCGCCACCTTTCCCAGCAGGAACACCGGCAGGCCGCTCTTGCCCAGAATGGTTGGCATCTGCACCTCCGGGTCAACGCCGTAGCCCATGTGGATGCAATGATAATCGTTGTTGTAAACGCCGCTGGCCGGGGCATTGACGCCGATGTAGTCGCCGTGCTCTTCGATGGCATCCAGCAGGTTCTGCAGATGCACGCCCCGTCCGCCAAAGGTGATGACGCGCGGCACGACCGACACGCTGCGCACCAGATGGCCGATCTTGAGTTCTTCCTCAAAATCCAGATCATCAATGGCAGCGGTCACATTGAACGCCTGCCCCGGGTCACACTCCACATTGTCCGCCACAGTACACGCCTCGTTGACGATAAGCAGGCGCTTGCCGGAGGTTCCGGTGTAGTAGCGGACATGATAGCCCGCCTCTTCCAGCGTCTGCTTGATCTTCTCGATCTTGTTGCAGATCGGCTCGCCAAAGGGCTTAGCGGGATGCGTGCCCATGATCTCCTGATGGCCAAAGAAGGTGTCGGCACCATCGTGCATCAGCATTGCGCGGCCAAAGGTGGCGTTGGGTGCAAACGGCAGGCCGGGGAACTCCCGCCCCACGATGTTTGCCAGACCCAGGCTTGCCAGATTCGGCAGTTTCAGATCCGGTGTGCGCTCAAAGATATGGATGCAGGTATTTGCACCACAGTCCGCCGGGCGTACCTGAGGCACATCAGGCATTGCGCCCACACCAAAGCCATCCAGCACGATCACAACAAACTTTCCCATGTGAAGAAACATCCTTTCCCATTATTCCCGAACCGGGTCTCCCAGTGCGGAGTAAAGCCCTGCCAGCTCGGGTTTCCCCTCAGACAGTCCCTTTACCACCGCCACCCGGCTGCGGGTCACAAAAAACTGTGTCCGGAACGCCATGACCGCCGCAGCCGACACCGGACAGTTCTGCTGCAGTTCAAAATGGTAGTCGATACTGGAATCGTCCGGCGGAAGCACCGGGACGATCTTTGCATCTTCCAGCGTTGTGCCAACCAGCGCATTCTTCATGTGTCCACGCCGATAGTGGCCGCCGCCGTAGCAATACGATTTTGTTCCCAGATCATGACTGACCTCGGAAACATACAGGTAGCCCGGCCGCTCCTCGGCATCCGGGTGGGCGGCATGGTAGGGGGTCGTGCCCGTCAAGCCGTGCCCCGGCTCACCGTGCGTACCGCCTGCCGCTGCAATTTTGGGGATGCTGTGGACACAGGTCGCGCTCGGAGTATTACGCATCAGATCTTTGTATCCCCATGCGGTCAGCATCCGGGCAGCGGTCTGCACCGTACTGAGGTTGGGCGTAGGCAGGATATCCCCCGCCGCTTCGTCGTACAAAAAGCAGGGGAAGCTGCACACGCCGCCTACTTCAACGCCGGGCATATTCTCAATGGCGTGAACAGTCTGTTCCAGCTCTGCCAGCGTAAATCCGCCGTACTGGCCGGAATACAGCATATCGTTTTCTCCCAAGACCCGGAGCATCAACTTCTGATGCAGGCCCAGTTCTGTGCAGACCCTGCTGATCTCCTGCGCTTTTTCCAGCGAGTAGACGGTGACGATCTTCGGTTTTGCCGACAGGATCTTTTTCAGGGCTGCACGAGGGATCTGCACCAGATGGCCCACATTTCCGATGGGGACATTGTTTTCTACCATCGTCAGTGCCTCGCGGAAATCCACACACACTGCGCCGACATATCCCATCTCTGCCAGTGCTTGGGCGATCATCGGGTTGCGGCCGATCTGCTTGAGCATAAAAAAGTTCTGTACGCCGCTTGCATCGCCCGCCTGCTTGATCCTACGTGCGTTTTCCACAATCATGTCATAATCCAGCAGATAAGTGTCCGGCAGAATCACACCTGCCTGCTGCCATTCAATGCCCAGACGCACCAAAGGCTGGTTGCGCTCCATGACGGACTTTAAAAACACAGGGCATCTCTCCTTTTCTTCTAGTTTCTATAAAAAGGACTCAGTCGTTCTGTACCTGTTCCATACACTGACGCAGAATGCGGATGATGGTATCCGGGCCGCTGCGCATGGGATTGATGCGGATCATTCGGTGTTCGATGGTGGGATCCTGTGCGCGGAAGGTTCCACTGACACGATAGATCATGGGGGCAAATTCATACTTGCTCTCACTGCCCACCGGGTGGGGTGCCGCACCAAACTGCGGAGCTGCCGCCAAGACCTTTTCGGCGATGTCCTTTCCAAACTCCACCAGCAGCACCTTGCTCTGTGCGTTTGCCAAAAATGCTTCCTTGACGCCCGGGATCTCACCGGCGTTCAGGCGGCGCACCAGCTCTTCGTTGACCTCGCTCTGGATCGCCAGCGACACCGGCGCATAGATAAGACCACGCAGTGCATCCATGGCTTCATGGCCCTGCACCTGGCTGCCGCCGGAATACTGCATCTTATAAATGCGTTCAACCAGTTCCTTTTTGCCGACCACAACACCAACGCCCTCCGGGCCAAGAATCTTGAAGCAGGAGAAGGTCGAAAGGTCTGAGCCTGCCTGGCAGCCGATGGCATCCACCTTGAGAGCGGCATAGTTGTCATCGGTCACGACCGGACCCTCCGGCAGCGCCTGCTTGATGGTGGCAATAACAGCCTTGTAATCATAGCTGTCATCCGGCTTCTGGCGGGTCAGCTGCACCAGTGCGCCCCGGATCTCATCCTTATGGGCGGCACAGACTGCTTTGAGCTGTTCCAGATCGTTGAAATCTGCCCGGATGGGCTTGAGGCCCATTGAATCGATCGTGACCTGCGTAGTCGGATAGATAGGCGAGGTGTGTACCAGAATGCTCTCGCCTGCCTTCATGCAGGCTGTCAGTGCCCAGCGGATCGCACCCGTGCCCGCACCGCGCACGAACAGCGCAGCTTCGGCATCAAAAGTATCTGCAAAAACGTGTTCTGCCCGCAGGGTGCAGCGCGGCTTGTTCAACCCCTTGACAACGCCGAGATCGCCCAGTGAAAGAACTTCTTCCCCGCTGAAATTACGGGTCACTGCATCAATGGCCTTGAATTGGAGTTTTTTTGCCTGTTCCAATGAGATGGAATGCAAGGGATAGGTTTTCATAGTTGCTCTCCTTAGACAGATGCTTCGCTCTGCCCTTTGTAAATACGCAGTGCGTTGCGGTACAGCAGCTTTTCAAAGGTCTGCTCCGGTACACCGGCTTCGCAGGCCATCGGCGCAAAGGTGTCCAGCAGATAGCTGTAACCCACACCGCCACGGTCTGCAAAGTTGCTGCGGCGGGTGATGTCCATGCTCATCACGATCTGGTTTTCATAACCTTCACGGCAGAGCTGGCTGAGCCACATTGCACGGGATCCATCCGGCTGATAATTGCACTTACCGATGGTATCAAAGGCGATATTCACTCCCTGATCCAGCAGACGCTTCATGTAATCCAGATCGGCGGACAGGTCGATATGACTCAGCACCACACGGCTCAGGTCAACGCCGAAGCTCTTGAAAATTTCCAGCTGCTCCATGCCGCGCGTTCCCAGCGTGGTATGGGTGCAGATAGGCGCACCCGTTTCTGCATGAGCGCGGGATGCCGCACGGAAGATCTTTGCTTCCGGCTCGGTGATCTCCTTGGATGTTCCGATCTCACCGATCAGTTCTGCACGGATGCCCGTATCCTCGATACCGACGGTCAGTTCCCGGACCATGATATCGCTCAGCTGCCGCTCCGTCAGGGTGTAGCATTCCGGAGGGAGAAACGGTTCTTTGTAGTAGCCTGTAGCATGGGTGATCTTCACGCCTGCCGCCGCCGCGACCTTCTCAGTATACGCCACATTGCGCCCCATGCCTCGGTTGGTCTGGTCAATGATGCTGACCACACCACGCTCCACAAGATGACGGTATTCCGCCACCGTTGCGTCAAAATCATCCAAGCGGCAGTCGATATTGTTCTTCGGGCCGGAAAGGTCGATGGTGGTATGTTCATGTGCGTATAAAATCTTTTCAGGGATTTTCAAAAAGACTCGCCTCCTATTGCGGTTTCACAAAAGTTATCTTCCGACACCCGTCGGAAGATACTCTTCTGTTTTCACGGTTTCATCAGGCGGCCGGAGTATACAGAGACAGCAGAAACAGGACGTTTGCGATCAGGCCGACCAGAATTGCACCCAGCGGGCCGACAGCCATGGAGACCAGAGGCTTCTTGCTGCACTTATTGATGCACCAGAATGCCACGATGATGAACAGACCTGTGGTCGGCATGATGGCCTGTGCAGCCAGAACGCCGCCGATCAGCAGAGCGATATCGATGACATAGCTCATAGCGGTACGGATGTTGTCGCCGCAGCGCTTGATGCCGGGGAACTTATCCAGACCCTTTGCAATCACGTTGAGCAGCAGGATCTCAACACAGATGCAGGCTGCGCCAGCAATCAGCGCAATGATGGGGTTGGGGATGAGCAGACCAATAACAAAGACGAAGGTCATACCAGCCGGGGCATAAACGCCGGTGGTGATGGCGGTGGTAGCAACCAGAGGGATAAAGCCGATGGCACGAGCCAGAGCGGTCACGCCAGCGTTCACACGGTCGCCCTCGGCCAGCAGGCCCAGGCTGATGGGGTCGCCTGCGATGATACTCATACTGGTGCCGGCAGCGATCAGGCCGCCCATAATGGCGAGGTACGGCATATACTTGCGGATGCGGGCAACCTTGTCCGCAAAGATCTGGGTCAGCATCTCGTTGGAATTCTGGTCATTGCCTTCCTTATCCATTGCAGCAAACACCAGCATGATGATCATGCCGGCCAGAAGAGCCATACCGTCTTTATTCAGGGAGATGGTGTGCTCTGCATCCAGAGCGATCTTGCCGTAGGTCTCAACGATCTGACGGACCAGCAGGGTGACGACAGCAGTGATACCGCCCTTGACCGCACCGAACTGCAATGCGACCGTAACCGCCGGGAAGATAGCAAAGGCCAGCGTGATGCCTGCGGAGACCTGACCCAGACTGCCGAGGAAGTTGACCGGGAGCATATTGAACAGATCAATGATGACCTGCAGGCCAAACAGCAGTGCCACACCGTATACTGCACCGATCACACCGGAAAGGATCAAGCCCTTCTTGGTATCCGGGCACCAGGTACCGATGATATCGGTGGTCAGCAGGATGCAGTGGATCAGAATAATGCTTGCTGCAATGGAAGTCGGCAGGCCGTAGCCGATGACCAGACCAAAACCGATGGCGAAGCTGGTCGCAGCCAGTGCTTTGCGGTCCATGCGCTTTTCCAGATACTCAGGAATGACCGGACGCAGACCATCGTTGAAAACAGCAATGCTCTGGTTTGCCAAGATCGACGCCACCGCGCCAATTGCCGCGATGATGATGTATCGTAAAATGTTTTCCATATGTAATCCTCCTTATATTTCAGAGCAGATTCAGAAGCCCAGACCTTTCAGAATGATCGGAACGACCTTTTCGATGTGCTGATCCGTAAAGCCGAAGGCTTTCTTGCCCGCCTTGACCTGAGCCAGGATCTCCTCCTCGCTCAGCATCTTACCCGGCATCGATACGGTGGCACACTGATTCATTCCAAGCAGTGCGATCGCCATTGCCAGCGCACCGCCGCCGCCCGTCTTGCACGCGCCAAAGTAATAATCAGCCTGCCCGGTCTTGACTGCCATTGCCGCCGCAATGTCATCTTTGATCTCAACCGTGGCACGATCGCCCACAACACCTTTGACAGCATCATAGACTTTCTGCTTGTCGATCTGACCGCCAACTACGATTTTCATACAAACTCTCCTTTCTACTGCGGGTCATATTTCAAATGCTGTCACACCTGTGCCAGCAGAACCCCAATGTGCATCGTAAGGAACTTCCGCTCGTTCTCCGGCAGACCGGGCAGGATGTCCCGGACAATTTCCTGCGTTGCTTCCAGAGCCTTGGGGAAAGTAGGCTCTTCTTTTGTCTCCTCATAGATCTCCTCGTCCAGAGGTTCTACCGGCTCGCCACGCTGGATGCGGCCAAGAGCGGCACACAGATGCGTGATCATAGACGAAGCATTCTCTTCGGTCAATGTCAGATCGTATTTTTCCTGAAAATACCGGATCACATCCTGCACCTTCTGGTAATCTTCATCTGACAGCATTCCCGCCTGACGCAGGATCGATAATCTCGGTTCAAAATCCATTTCTGACATCTCCTAGCTTTTTATTCCAGTGCTTACAGCCACGCGCCGATCTTATCTGCCAGCGTCTCGGCCGGAGCTTCTGCGCCAAAGGTGTTCCACACCAGCTCGCAGATCTCGCCGCAGCAGCTATAGGGGCTGTAATACGAGGTAGAGTTGGGCTTAAACCCGACATTCTGCTTGTTCGTGAGGAAAACGACCGCCGTTTTGTTGGTCTTGTTCATCACAACATGCGTACCCGTGAAGCCCGCGTGGCCGAATGCGTCATAGTGACGGTCGCCGCGTCCCATAAAGGACGAGCCACGCTCAAAGCCCAGACCACGGGAAGGTTTGCCGTTCTGCTCGCTGGTGAACAGATCAATGACATCCTGACGATACAGGCGGACGCCCTTGTAAATGCCGCCGTTCAGCATTGCCTGACAGAGCACCGCGAGATCCTCTGCGTCAGAATACAGACCTGCATGACCTGCAACACCGCCGTTTGCCATCCATGCGTTGCCATCATTGCACTCGCCGACCAGCGTATAATTGCGCCAGCCATCGAATTTGCTGAAGGCATCCAGATCGGCGGTGCAATCGTAGCCGAAGCCCGGATGACCGATCTCATCGACCATAGCATACTCATACGGGTTGCCGAAAGAAGTTGCTGCAAGATCATCGGTGGTAAAGCCGTTTTTCAGCGGCAGATAGGTCGTACGCTTGAGGTTCAGCGGCTTGTAGATTTCGTTCTGAACGTACTCGTCCATATCGCGGCCCGTGATACGCTCCACGAGGAAGCCCAGCATCTGGAAACCGAGGTCGCTGTACTTTTCCTCACCGGGTGCGAACATCAATTCACAGTTGCAGATATAATCCAGCACCTTGGATTTGTCCTTATCAATGTACAGGAACATAGCTTTCCACTGCGGAAGACCCGAAGTATGGGTCAGAAGCTGATGAACGGTGACATTCTCTTTGCCATTCTTCGCAAATTCAGGGATGTAGCTTGCTACGGTCGCATCGAGGTCGATCTTTCCTTCGCTGTACAGCTTCATGATGGACTGGGTCGTGGCCATGATCTTCGTGCAGGATGCCATATCGAACATGGTGTTCATCTCCATGGGACGGGGATCATCCAGACGAACGCCCATGTCATTCAGCATTGCATATCCATAGGATTTTTCATAGACGATCTTACCACCGCGCGCCACAACGATGGTCGCACCAGGGAAGTAGCCCTGCCCCATGTAGTTTTCCACAATGGCATCGATGGCGGTCAGTCGCGCATCCTCCTTGACGGGCATTCCAGAGGGCTTGAAGCAGTTTTCGGCCTGTTCAGGGCTTGCGCAGCCTGCAAATGCAGCGGCGACAGTCATGGCCCCCATGGCCTTTCCGGATGCGATCATAAAGCTGCGGCGCGAGATCTTTTTCATGGGAAACTCTCCTTTTCGTCCAAAAAATTAAAACGGCTTTATCATTTCCGGAGACAAAAATATTTTATACAATATTTTGTATTTTTGTTCCAGAAGAAACATCTGCACATACTCATGCAGATGCTCTTTCTTTTTTCGCACTCCACTTAATAACGCGGAATGATTTCTCTGTTCATAACCCGTCTCTGAATGTCCGTAACATTCTGCACAGACAAGACCTTGCGTACCAACTGTGCCGTCACATTATCGCTCTTCCGGCAGACCAGCACCGCAACCGTATCTTTTTCCTGCTCATCTAAGCAGGGCATCGGATAGTAACTCAAGCCCTCCGGCAGCATATCCGCGCTCCATACACCTGCATCAATCATACCGTTGTGCAAAAACGGTACGAGCTGACTGTAAATAATGGGAACATATTGTACAGGTTTATCAGCGAAGCAGAACCGGGTCAGCCGCTCCTGGTCTACCGAAGAGGTATCCAAACCAACTTTACATCCCTGCCAGTTCCCATCAAAATCCGGACGCACAAAGATTCGGTGCTGTTCAACATAACTACGTGATCCAAACGCCGCCACCATCTGAATGTCTTTGCCCTGTTGTTCATAATATTCAAACGCCAGATGGCTCATCACGCAGAGGTGAAAGCGCCCCTCTTCTACACAAGCCAAGCGGTATCCTGAACCGCGCATAAATGCGATCGCTCCGGTAACACTTTTCTGGTTCAACTCTTCATACAAGCCGCTTGCCAGACCTTCATAACGCAGACCATACGGCATCGGCATCACACAGGTCAGATTTGTGTTACTGCAATACTGCGCCATCGCCAGATAATCAATGTCGGTAGCGATCGTTCCGTTCTGCCCGTGAGACTCCAACTGGATAATTCCATTCTGTTTCAGATTGTTCAGCGCGATCTGAATGTTCCCGCGTGCCATATCACATTGCTCACTCAGCTCTGTGACCGTAGGTATGCGTTCTCCCGGCTCCAAGCCTGCGAGGATCTGCGCAACCTGCAAGGTCGCAAGCCCCGATTTTTGCAGCAGACTTTTGTTCAGCATAACTTTCTTTCCTTTTTAACGCTATTTTTCCTCGTCTCATCTGCTCTAGGAAAGGATCTCCTCTTTCAAGTTTATCTCTCCACGATTCCTCTCATTCATCTGCTCTTATGATAATACAAAATTTAGTATATTTCAATATGTACTTTTTGCCAATCATCTTCTTGTAAATTTGTTCATTCTGTCCAAAAGACAGTTTCATTTTATCTAAACCATCCCGGCATCTCCAGTCACGGGTTGGTCATAGCGGTACAAAAGGCCTATCCGCTCTCGCCGAGTCGATCGTTTCAGGTCATCATATAAGAGTCGTCTTTTCTATTATGATTTGCAAAATGTACACTGGCATCAAATTATGATCGCACTTCTAATGATTTTATTTTCTGAACAGAAACCGTAATTTTCAGCAATGCAATTGCGCAGCCTGCACCGAAACGGTGCAGATCAAAAAGGGTTTGGGATTTCCCAACAAGTATTTTGCTACGCAAAATAAGCAGATGTATATACGTCTGCATTGCTTGCGGGTGCTATGAAGCCTCTCAAGGTGCTTTCCAAATTTGAAAATCATTTTGCGATCAAGACCGTCCATTTTCAAGTTTCACTTGATGCGGGCGGTTATTTTTTTGCTCAGGAAGTTTTCGAGTTTGCAATCGCAACGCTTTATTGTGCGAAAGTGACTGTTACCATTTTGGTAACCACCATATACCCATAACACCAAAGGAGGATGCCTATGACAACGGAACAATGGGAATGCGAAAATCAGGACACCCTGATGGAATATTTCATTGATGGCGACCCCAGTGTGCGCAGAATCCAATGCGAATACTGCCGCAAGGTCATCTACACCCAGACTCGGAACCTAAAATATTGCAGCTTCCAGACTTGCGGTCACAAGATGCTGAATCTGCGGAAAAGCCTTAAAAAGCGCGTTGAGCGAGGAAAGTATACCTGCCCTTGCTGCGGGGGAGCAGTTCTTACCGATTCGGGCAGATGCCAGATATTGCAACAACGCCTGTCGGCAGAAAGACTACCGTAAGCGTAAAGTAACAGCTCACGCTTCTCTTTGAGGATCTTGACAAACTTTGTCAATTTCCTTATCGGTGCCGCTTTTATCCCGTAAAGTGGTGCTTCCCATTTTGGGAAGTACCAAAATACCGTAACGCCTAATCGCTCACTCCCAAATCCCCAAAGTGGGAATTTGGGCTGTCATCTGAAATCAAGTTACGTTTTCCGTAACTTGATTTGTAGCCCCTGCCGAATCAGGTTCCCACTTTGGGAACTTGATTTTAGCCGTAACGGAATCAGTTGGTCAAAGTGGCCCACTGAAAAAGCCGGACGAGCTGCGGGCAGAAATTCGCAAATCTTTGCCTGTCAGCTTGCCCGGAGCAAAAACGCAGACCTTTGCGCCATTCTTTGATGTAAAACGCTGGAGGTGAATTCTATTTCCGACTACCTGACTGTCACTACGCCCTTACCGCAATATCTGCCCTATGCCCGCTTTTTGCTGGACACAGACCTAAGCCACACAGCGAAGCTGCTCTACACTCTGCTGCTTGACCGGGCAACGCTTTCTCAAAAGAACAACTGGATAGATGCACAGGGGTGCATTTATGTACTCTATCCACTTTCCAGTCTTGCAAAAGATTTGAGATGCAGCATTTCCAGCATAACACGTGCTTTTTTCGAATTGGAAAATGCACAGCTCGCAGAACGTGTCCGCAGCGGCTTTTCCAAGCCCAATCGCATTCTGCTCAAGGTTCCGCATACTACGCAGAATTGCGCTGTCACAGTATGCAAAAATGCCGAGCATGACTGTGCAGAAATGAGCAGTATGATTACGCAAAAATGCACACCTAACCAGAGCTTTCCCACCAAAGAGGAGGCAACGAACTGAAAGAAGCAGATCGAACATGAATTGTCGGCTGGCACTTTCCTGATTCCGTCCTCGGTGACGGCGGCAGAGTTCCTCATGGATTGGCTGCCCAAGCAGTGCAGCAAGCACAAATGGGCACCCAAAACCTACGGATCCAACCTCTCCACCATCCAGAACCTTATCATTCCCTATGTCGGCAGCATGGAGATGCAGAAGCTCAAGCCCTACCACATGGAAAACCTCTACACGACCCTGAGCAAAATGCCCTGCGGTTCGTATATCGAGGGAAAGAAGCAGGAACTGACTGAAAAGCAGAAGCAGCGGTTCCTTTCCGGCACGACCATCCACGAGGTTCATCGGCTGCTGGGTACAGCCTTCCAGTATGCCGTAGGGTGGGGCATTCTTGTCAAAAGCCCTGTTCCCGTGGACAGCCCCAAGAAGTCCACGCAGGAGCGCACCATTTGGACGGTAGAGGAAATGCGGGCGGCTCTGGACAGCATGGAGGCCCCCATCCTGCATCTGGCAGTCCACCTTACACTGGTGGGCGCACTGCGAGAGGGCGAGATCGTAGGTCTGACCCCGGAAGACCTCGATTTTGACGCAGCAGATGGCATCGGAACGTTCCGTTGCCACCTATCAGCTGATGATCTCCGGCGGCGATGTGAAGGCCGTGCAGGGTACAACAGGTCATGCTACGGCGGATATGCTGGTGAACACCTACGCCCATATCCAGCAGTCCTCTCGTGTGGAGCTGGGCAGGAAGTTTGAAGAAGGGTTCTACGCCAAACAGGAAAGCCCCAGCCCACAGGCTGTACCCGCCGCAGGCGAACCGACCATCTCTATGACCGCTCTGCTGGAACTTCTGAAGAACGCCGACCCCGAAGTAAAGGCGCAGCTCCGTCTGGCACTGCTGACCTGATGCAAAATTTACCACGCATTTCAAAGCAATTCCAGCCTATGCAGAGGATTCCCACGAAAAAGCCGACCGTGCAAAAACCGTGCATTGACCGTGCAGACCCCGATTTTTCGGGGTTACATAACAAAAAAGAACGCCAAATCTTACGATTTGACGTTCAAAATTTGGTGCACCTCCAGGGACTCGAACCCTGGGCCCACTGATTAAGAGAAACCGATGTGCAACAATCGTCAATTTCCAGAATTACGCAAATTCATCATTTTTATCGTTTCACCGTAAATTTGCGTTTCGCATCTGCTGCATCCTTTGCACCTGTTATCCTCTCTCGCATCCGTTATCCAGCCGTTCCGGTGTGCAAAAAGTGTGCAAAAATGTGCAGAGCCAAAATCAGCCCCTTAAAGCAGGGATCGGATTTTTATGCAAAGCCGGGAAAATGGCCGGGTTCGAACCCAAAACAGCAGCTGAAATCTTGCCTGTTCAGACCAAGCATCAAATGTACATCCACAACTATGATTCATGGCAGGGATTTGGACAATCGAACAGACATCACCTTAATATAGAAAGAGGTTTCCTATGAACAACCTGCTTTCCTGCCGCTTCAACATGGATACCAACCGGGTGGAAGCCCGGTTCGAGGATAGCATCCCCCTTGCCATTAACTGCATCACCGTAGAGGATGTGACCCGGGAGCTGGAAAAGCGCCACGTCATCGACCACAAGGTCAAGCAGGAAAGGATGCAGTGAAAAGCCCATGGCAGATTACAGAAAGTCCAGCGTACATTGCCACTCTACTTTGTGTGACGGCAAAAACTCCCTGCAGGAGATGGCGGGTGCCGCCTGTGCGCAGGGGCTGACCACCCTTGGTTTCAGCGGCCACAGCTACACAAAGCCCGACCCGAAATACTGCATGACCCCCGGCCGCACCGCGTAGTACCGCGCCACCATTGCCAAGCTGAAAAACGAGTACCGAGGCAAGGTGGATATCCTGTGCGGCATCGAGTGGGACCTGCTGAGCGAGGGCACGCCCAAGGGCTTTGATTACTGGATCGGCAGTGCACACCACCTGTACGGCAAGAACACCGGGAAATATTACGAGATCAATTTCCGCCCCGAGGATCTGCAGGACTGCATCAACAACGATTTTGACGGCGACCCACTGGCAGCGGTGGAGGCCTATTTTGCCGAGGTGGAGAAGATCGCCGCCAAAAAGCCGGACATTCTGGGTCACATCGACCTTGTCAAAAGCTGAACGCAGACGGCAGCTTTTTTGATGAGGAGTCCCCCCGCTACAAAGCAGCGGCACTCAGGGCGCTGCAAGCTGCCCGGGAGAACGACTGCATCTTGGAAGTGAACACCGGCGGCGTATACCGGGGCTACCGCAAGGATTTCTACCCCGGCGCATGGCTGCTGGGCGAGTGGAACAAGCTGGGCGGCAGGGTGATCATCACCGCCGACGCCCACGACACCGCCGCGCTGACCTTCAGCTTTGACGAAGCCGCCGTCGCCATCAAGGCTGCCGGCTTTACCGCCCTGACCGTGCTGACCGTCAACGGGTTTGAAGAGCAGGAGTTATAAAACGGACCCTCTCAGTCACGCCGTCAGGCGTGACTGAGAGGGTTTTTACTGTACTTTTACCATGCGGAAGGTCTTTCCACGCTTAATGCAGTCCAGCAGCAGGTCGTATTCTGCGGGCACTTCGCCGATGACGTTTACCTTTTCGTCTGCGGGTAGGTCGGCGCGCACAAGCTGGATCTCGCCGGAATAGCGTCCGTAGCCGATGTTATCCATGGTCACGCAACGGCGGCGGCGCTCCACGCAATTATCCGGCTGCACGGTGCTGCCAAAGCAGGAGTAGAGCCGGGATTCCTGATACCGCACAAGCCCTTTGGGCGAGTCCGGGCGGCAGGTAAAGGTGCGGTCGTACAGCGTCTCGTAGCCGGGGCGCAGGGCGACCGGCAGGCAGAGCTCGCCGGTGGTGCAGAAGTGCCGGATGTACTCCTGCTCCCGCGCGCTGACCTCCGGATCTCCCGCAAAAATACCGTCCAGCCCGTAGTTCACAGCCAAATCCACAAAGGCCGCCGAGGGGGCGGCGGTGCGGTGGGCTTCCAGCGTGGGCAGCCCCTTGTACAGCGGGCCGCGCAGCAGAGCGTCGCCGGGGATAAAGCCGTACACCTGCAAGCCCTCTGCCTGCAATGCGGCGGTGCTCTCGTGCAGGAATTCCGGGTCAAGGCCGGTCTCCGGGCGGGGGTAGAAGTTGTGCATGGCGATGACCGTGCCGCCGCCCGCGGCCAGCTGCCGCGCCACCTCCGGAGTGGTGGTGGAAGCGTTGACGGCAACGGGCAGCTGCTGCGCAAGGGCGCGCATCTCCTCCAGCGAGAAGCCGTAGTCCAGCCGCAGACCCCACAGGTGCAGCCGCTTTGCCAGCGCAGTCAGGTCGGCACAGCCGAACTGCCGGATGGTCTTTTCCGACACGTCTGCCAGAATGCGCCAGCCCTGCGCCGCCAGAAAGTCGCACATCTCCTGCACGCGGGCGCAGTAAGCGGCATCAAATTCTTCGCTGATATGCAGTGAGATAAAAACAGGCGCGCCGCCTGCCGCAAAAGCGGAAAGCGACGCACGCTGTTCCTCAAACTGCGTCAGATACACTGACCGTCCGAGTGTTTTAAGCATTGGCAACGTCCTCAACAGAGACCATTGCGTTGGTCACGATAAAGCCCATGATGTAGCAGATGACCAGACCCACTGCGTAGCAGCCAACGGAAGCAGCCACACCGTGAGGGCCGGCGGTCATGACGAACAGAGCCAGCAGACCGGAGGGACCCCAAGCAGTAGCAGCCACCTGCATGGCCATGACGAAGGCACCGCCGAAGCCGGCACCCAGACCGGCGCTGATGAAGGGCTTGCCCATGGGCAGGGTGACACCGTAGATCAGCGGCTCGCCGATGCCCAGCAGACCTGCGGGCAGTGCGCCGGTGATAACGTTCTTCAGGCGGGTGTTGCCGCACTTCTTAGCCTTGAAGTAGATAGCGACAGCAGCGCCAACCTGACCTGCACCGGCCATAGCCAGAGCGGGGTACAGGGTAACGTAGCCAAAGCTCTCCAGCTGCACGGAGTACAGGGCGACCAGACCGTGGTGCATACCCATAGCGACCATGGGCAGGAACAGAGCGGTGGAAACATAACCGGCAATGATGCGCACGATCAGGCTCTCGCTCATGCACAGCTTTTCAACCACCCAGCACAGTGCGGTGGAAACATAGCCGGTAGCGGGCATGATGACCAGGATATAGGGTACAAGGCACAGGATCATGGTGATCAGCGGGGTGAACACGATGTCCAGAGATTCGGGCATCCACTTGCGCACCCAGCGCTCGATCTTGACAAGGCACCATGCGCCCAGCACAACGGCCAGCACGCCGCCGCGGCCTGCACGCAGGATGGAATCCAGCGGCACAGCCTCGTTGAAGAGACCCAGAATGGAAGAGATCTTGTTGATGCCGTCCAGACCAGTGATCATGCCCAGCATACCGCCCAGAATGGGGGTGCCGCCGAACTTTTCGGCTGCGCGGTAGCCGACCCATGCGGTCAGGTAGCCAAGGAAGCAGGTGTTCATCAGGCCCAGCAGGGTGCTGATGAGTGCCAGTGCGGGGATGTCGGCGTAGTTCGGCACCACCTGACCGATCAGGGAGTTGATGCCGGCGCACAGACCGGAAGCCACAACGCCCGGGATCAGGGGGATAAAGATATCGCCGAAGGTCTTGAACAGCTCCCTGACCTTGCTCTGCTTCTGTCCGGCCTTGACTGCGGCCTTGTTGGTCTGCCAGTCGTTGGCAGTGGAAGCGGCGGCGTCTGCCGGGATGCCCATGTCGCGGCAGATATCTGCGCACTTGCGGCACTTGCCGGGGCCGACCACGATCTCCACATAGCCGGTACGGTCATGCACGATGCCCATCACGCCCTCGATGGCCTTCAGGCCATCATCGTCGATCTTGGCGTCATCTTTAACGCGCACCCGCAGGCGGGTCATGCAGTTGGTTGCGGTGAGAACGTTGCTCTTTCCGCCGACCTTCTCCAGCGCCGCGCGGACCAGTTCTTCATTCGTCATAAGTGGGCCCTCCTTTAAAACAGGTGTATATCCGATGCGGCCTGTGCCGCTAAGGAACTTGGGTGTAAAAATGTGCTTTTACAGCACTTCCAGCCGGATGGCCTCCCGCACATGGCCGCGTGCCCGTTCCAGCCGCCGGGCGGCATCCTGTGCATCGCAGTCTGCCAGCAGCATGGTGATGGCGGTCTTTACGCTGCCGCCCGCTGCATCAATGGCGGCGCGTGCTTTCTCCCGCTCCACGCCGGTGGCGTCGATGACGATATTCTCGGCGCGGGTGTGTAGCTTTTCGTTGGTCTGCTGCACGTCCACCATCAGGTTCTGGTACGCCTTGCCGGTGCGCACCATGGAGCCGGTGGAGATCATGTTCAAGATCAGTTTCTGTGCCGTGCCGGACTTGAGCCGGGTGGAGCCGGTCAGCACCTCAGGGCCGCAATTCACCTCGATGGCAAGCTCTGCGACCTTGCCGATGGCGCTGCCGATATTGCAGGCAATGGCGGCGGTGTGGCAGCCTACGCTTTTGGCGTAGTCCAGACCGCCCAGCACATAGGGCGTGCGGCCGGAGGCGGCAATGCCCACCACAAGATCGTTTGCGGTCAGGCCGTGGGCTTTCAGATCTTCAACAGCCAGCTCCCGGCTGTCCTCTGCGCCCTCCACGGCCTCGATAAAGGCTTTTTCGCCGCCGGCGATCAGCCCTACCACCATCTCCTTCGGCACACCGAAGGTGGGCGGGCACTCGGCGGCGTCCAGCACGCCTAAGCGGCCGGAGGTACCGGCGCCCATATAGAACAGCCGTCCGCCTTTTTCAAAGGACTCTGCCGCCCAAGTGACCGCCTGCGCGATCTGCGGCAGGCACTTGGCAATGGCCAGCGGTACCCGGGCGTCCTCTTCGTTCATGACTGTCACGATCTCCAGCGGGGACATCTGGTCCAGCTGCATCGTGCGCGGGTTGCGGGTCTCGGTGGTCATCCCACTCAGATTCAAACCCATTTCCTGCACCTCTATTTTCCGCCACACCCCTTGCGGCGTGATTGTGACCAAAGTATAAACTTTTTCAAACAAAATGTCCACAAAAAGACTATTTTGTGGTACAATGTTTTATGCAAGCATTGTTTTTGAAATTTTTTCGTTCAAGTATAACTTTTTTGTACAACTTGTTCAATCCATCCTGAAATAAAAAAGAGGTAATCTATATGCAGAACGTTCTTTTACGCCTGCGGGAGGTGCAGCCCTCCCTCAGCAGCACCGAGCGGCAGATTGCGCAGTTCATTCTGGACAACCCGGACGAGACCACCACCCTTACCATTCGGGAGCTGGCGCGGCGCTCCTTTTCTTCCCCTTCCAGCGTGGTGCGCATCTGCCGGGTGATTGGCTTTCAGGGCTACAAGGAGCTGCGCCACGCCCTGACGCTGGAGCTTGCCACCCTTGGCGAGAACGGCAGCCACCGGGAAAAGGACATCACCCCACAGGACAGCCTGCAGGAGATCGTGGAGAAGGTGACTCACAAGAACATCCAGAGCCTGCTGGACACCCAGCGGCTGCTGCTGCTGGACGAGCTGGAGCAGTGCGTAGAGCTGATCGCCAACGCCCGCACGGTGCTGTTGTTCGGCATCGGCTCTTCGCTGTGCGTGGCAAAGGACACCTACCTGAAATTTCTGCGGCTGGACAAACCATGCGTGGTCAACGAGGACTCCCACTCGCAGCTTTTGCAGGCGCGCAACGTCACCGCGCAGGATGTGGGCATCGTGTTCTCCTACTCCGGGCAGACCATGGAGATGATCCAGTGCATCAAAGAAATGAAGGCGGGCGGCGCACCGGTGATCGCGGTGACTCGTTACTACCCCTCCGAGGTGGCGCAGCTGGCCGACCATGTGCTGTATGTGGCCGCCAACGAGAGCCTGTTCCGCAACGGCGCCATGTCCTCCCGCCTTTCCCAGCTGAACGTGATGGATATCCTGTACACCGCCTACGCCAGCCGCAACCACGAGGACACCATGCGCCGCCTGACCAAGACCCATATCTATAAGCCCGGTGACCCGGAGGTGCTGACCCAACCGTAAAACGAAAGCCGCCCCGCAGGGTACAAAAAAGGCGCTTAGCGATCTTCTCGCTAAGCGCTTTTGCTTCCGTTAACGAAAGTATAGCGTTTTTTGCCGTTTCTTTCAATCTGAAAAGTGCAGCAGCTTTTTCGTCGGGCAATTTTGTATTTTGTAAAGTGTCACAATGTTTTGCTTTGTTTTTTGTCAACTTTGCCGTGTCGGCTTTCCTGCCCTGCAAAAAATCAAGCGTGCAAACGGTGTGCAGAAAGTGTGCAGCCGCTTTCCTACATAGAAAAAAAAAAAAAACGTCAAATCTTACGACTTTACGTTCAAAATTTGGTGCACCTCCAGGGACTCGAACCCTGGGCCCACTGATTAAGAGAGCAAGTCGCGGGTTCGTCTCAATTTATGGAAGTTTCGAGTCATCGTTATTTTTTAACAAGGCAACGTGATTTTTTGCCCAGCAATTTCTGCACTCTTTGTCGTATTTTGCAACGAAAAGCACCCTCTGCACGGTTTGAAACCGTGCAGAAGCCGTGCAGAAGCCGTGCACTTACTCTCTGACAAATGAAAAGCCGATTCATCCAACCACGACTTGACGGTATTGGTTTGAGTGGTCATACATCAAAATCAAGTCTCTCATCAATTCATTCCATAAATACGCCGATAGCCAGACGGCATTGCTGTCTGGCTATCGGTTGCTTTTTTAGTATTCTATAAAAGGAAGGAGATAAAGGCTTACCGTTTGTTCTTATTATATGCGCTGGGGACCCATGGCTTTTGGGCTTCGACCTCATGGCCGTAAGCCTCCAGCTTCCGCAGCTGTTCTACCACATGAGGCACATTCATCCGCTGGACCAGACTGCTGATCAGCTCCGCACCTTCCCCTGCCAGTCTCTGGCGAGTCTCCTCGTCCGGGATCGCAGTGGTGGGCATATGATCGGTCGGCTCGCTAAAATAATAGCCGGTCGAGGCGCTCTGGTAGGCCAAATTAAAAATGTCGTTGAAGGCGTCACACTTTTTGGGCAACTGCTCGGAATATTCGGTCGTCAGGGGGACATCCTCCAGGCGGTTCATGATCTGATACGCGCCCACTGTGATCGTGTGGAACGCGTCCATGCTCTTGAATAGGTCACGGGCGTTCTGCAGCATCTGCATTGTCAGATCCATGTACAGGATAGGAACACCCGTCTCATCGTAGAAGTCGCGCACCATCGGGCTGCAGGTCATATGGGCCGGGCCGTGGAAGCTGATGTAGATCTGACGCTTGAAGCCCTGACGCAGCAGGCTGTGAGCAATGGCAGACAGATAGTTGATTCCCTCACGGACGCTCACCTGCGTGGTGCCGCGGCCGGAAGCGGTGGCACCGGCATAGAAATAAGGCAGGCCGGTCAAAACCAGACCGTCGCAGGCTTCTGCCATTTTCAAAGCATAGGCCTCGCTGATAGTCGTCTCGCTGTCCAGCGGGAAGCCGCCGTGCATTTCAACGGTTCCTACAGGAACGATGATGATGTCATTGCGTTCCAGATAAGCTTCTACTTCACTGTTCAGCATCTTGGGAAGGATGCGCGTACGAAGTTCCATGATTGAAATCCTCCAATGTTACAGCCCGAAAACGCGCTGAGCGTTTCCATGGCAGATTTTTTGATAGGCTTGTGTGCTGAGTGCACCCTTGGCAGTCTGTTCGTCCAACCATGCGCCCAGAGGAAAGGTCATGCCTGCGTTTACCATGTCGGTGGCAAAGAACAGACGGTCAGCATATGTTTCCAGAAATTCCAGTCCGAATGCCGGATCACGCAGGATGGCCTGTCCGGCGCTGTTGGCGCTCAGGTCGCCGTACAGATTCGGATACTTGGCGAACAGCTCCGGCACCCGTCCGCCGGGAGCAACGGAGCCCTTGCCCCATTGGTTGCGAGCCTCTTTTTCGGTGGGAGCATCGCCGCTCATCTCGATCCAGAATGTCTGGCTGTGCCCCAGAAATTTTGTCTTTGGAAATTTCTGCAAAGCGCGTTCAAGCAGCGGCAGGCCGGGATCATCCACGATGCCATAGCTGTACCCCACCTCGGGGCTCATGTGGAAGGTGATGGGCAACTCCAACTCTCCGGCTGTAGCAAAAATCTTTTCCAGAAGCGGGTCGTCCAGGCGGCGGTTGATGCACAGCTCGCCGATGCCAACGGCTCCTTCTACCTTGTACGTGGCAAGCCGTTCCGGAATGGTATCCAGGTCCAGCGGGTCAAGATTACACATCCATGCAAAATGTGACGGGTCTGCCTGTGCGATCGCACGGTTGTCAACATTGGAGCCGAAAGGCATCTGCGACCGGGAATTTTCGCTGGTACTCATAAGGACAGCTTTTTGGATGCCAAGTTTCGCCATGTGGGGCAGCATCTCTGCCGGGTCGCTGACCCACATTTGTTCGGTCCGTGGCAGCGGAATACGGGAAAGATGAAGATGCAGGTCGATTTTCTGCAGCGATTCCATAGCCGATTTATGCCTCCTCAGCAGTACCGTTAGCGCGACGTTCTGCCAGTTCTGCGTACATGGTCTCAGTGGTCTTCTGATCCAGATTGAAAATCAGGCCGATGCCGATCAGCTCCAAAATGCAGGTAACGACCGGCACTGCGTTGACAAAATAGTAGATGTTGTTGACGGTAGCACCGGACTGTACAGCACCGGCACCGGAGACATAGCCGATGGCAGCCAATGCGCTGGCAGCACCGGTAGAGGCGATAGTGGAGCCGATCTTACGGCTGAAGGTGTACAGGCTGTACATACTGCCGTCACTGCGGATGTTCATCTTCCACTCACTGTAATCCAGACAGTCGGTGACCATCGCCCAAATCAGCATGGTGAATGCAGTCTGACCGATCGTAGCCAGCAGGTTCAGGATGGTGTAAAGCATGACATTCTGGATGGGGAAGAACAGAATGAAGGCAGAGAGCGCGAGATTATATGCGCTCATAACAAGGATCACGTTCCGCTTACCAAACTTGGCCACGATTTTGGGAACCAGAATGAAGCAGATGATCATAACAGGCAGGCTGCCGAGGCTGGCGATAGTCATGGCACCGGTGTCATGATAGAACTCCTTGTAGATGTAGCTGCGCAGCTGGCTGCTGCCAGTGATGAAGAGCATCGAACCAATGGTAGCAATCATGACGCCAATCAACGGACGGTTCTTGAAGGCAGCCTTCAGAACCTTGCTGTACTCGAACTTCTGGCCGGGTGCGTGTTTTTCATGGACGCGCTCAGGGGTGAAATGGCACAGCAGCAGATAGCAGACGATGGACAGCACGCCAAAAATAGCAGCCATTAAAGTAAAGCGCTCCGGCATGATGTTGGAGGCATTATCGAAGCAGAATACCGGAACCATCGACAGTGCGCCGATACCGACCAGCGTGCCGCCGATGCTGCGCGCACGGGACAGCTTGGAACGGTCAATGGGGTCGGTAGAGACAACGCTTGCCATGGCACCGAACGGCATACTGGTTCCAGTATAACTCATGCCGTACAGAATGTAAACGAAAGCGACCCATGCGTGCAGAGCAACACCGGTAAAGGATACCTTCGAGAAGCAGAAGATGCCGGACAGAGCCAGTGGAATCATGAACAGCTTGATCCACGGCTTAAACTTATCACCGCTCTTTCCCAGACGCCAGCGGTCCGGGAAAGAACCCATGATGGGGTCGTTGATGGCATCCCACAGGCGTGCCACGAGGAACAGTGTTGCCATCCATGCCGGACTGATGCCCAGAACGTAGGTGCAGAAGGTAAGGAAGTAGGCGTCCACGAACAGGTTGACAAAGCTGCCGGCCATATCACCGCAGACATATCCCACCTGATCCAGCACGCCGAAAGGCCGGGTCTTTTTTTCCATGGTGTTTTCTCCTTTAAACAATTCCATTGGTTTCAACGGCCAAACGCTGAGCTCTGCACGCTTGACACTTTTCTGACAAGACCCATGATATCATATAAAATTCGCAAAATGAATTGCAAAACAGGCACATAATATTGCAAATCCAGCAATTTTGTGTTAGAATATTGACAAAATCAACAAGAAACGGTCGTGATTTTTGTGAAGCCATCCGAAACAGTCTCCTTTTTCGATCTGGTTGCGCAGAAATTCAAGGAAACGGGTGAACGCCTAACACATCAGGAGCTACAGCAGCTCTTACTGGAGAGAGGCCTTTCTGCCGGAAACCTTTATCAGGAAATAGAAATGGACTCCGCTTATGTGGATGCGCACGAAGACATCAGCACCTCCCGGGACGAAGTGCAGCTTCACAGCCACATCTTTTATGAACTGATCTACTGCCACAGCGGCAGTCTGGATTATCTGGTCGGAACGCAGCGTTATCGCCTGCAGCGCGGCGATATCGTCATCATCCCGCCGGGCATCAGCCACCGCCCGTTATTCTTGGACCTGCTCACGGAACCGTATCGGAGGATAGTCCTTTGGATCAGTTGTAACTTTGCTACATCGTTTTCCCGGCTGTTTCCCATTTTTCAGCAAAAATCAGAGCATTATCTGGTGCGCACAGCAGGCACCCAGTGGGAAAGTCTGGAGCAGTATTTCCGCGCCACGGTGCAGGAAGCCGGGCAAAAGGAATTGGGATGGGAAGCTGCCATGGTAGCGCAAACCGAGCTTCTCTGTGTTGCTCTTTCTCGTGCAAAAGCAAATCTTCCCCCTCCGCAAAGCGAACAGCGCGAACTGCTGGACGAGATCATGCTCTATATTGAACATCACATGACCGAGAAAATTTCTCTTGAGCGGGCTGCGCAGAGCTTCCACGTCAGTGAAAGCACCATCAGTCAGCTGTTCCGTAAACGGCTGGATATCAGTTTTTACCATTTTGTTACGCAGCGGCGGCTCATCGCGGCCAAAAATCTCATCCAAACCGGAGCCTCTCTGGAACAGGCTGCCGCCGACGTAGGCTTTGGCGATTACTCCAACTTTTACCGCGCATTCCGCCGAGAATACGGCATCACTCCGGCCTCTTACCGCCAACTGGGGCGGCAGTGAAGCCAACCGCAAACGGCAGAACCATTCAAGAAAGTTCTGCCGTTTTTACATTGGGATACATTTATTCTGAGAACAATCAAAAGATTTATATCAACACTGGAACTTCCATTTAGATATACCACCACGGCAGTTCCAGCCACAGGTTATCCATGGCCTGTTCCTCGGTCTTTTTGGCGCGGCCTTTTGTCAGGTGAAAGTATATCGCCGTGCCAATCAGTGGATGTTCCTCGCCATCGGTGAAGCCATAGCAGTACAGCAGATAGGTCTGCTCCCGCCGGGTCAGCCGTTTCAGGCCATCGTACAGTTCCCGGCGTGATTCCTGTTCTTCCACAATGCTCTGCGGCTGCATGGCGTAGGGGTCAGCTATGGCTTCGATGCGCCGTAGTTGTTCCTCTCCCGGCAGAACATCGTCCAGCGAAACGCGCTGGTAGCAGATACCGTCCTTGTCCTCCGTTACCATCCGCTGCTCAAAAGCGGCAAAGGCATCCCGCACCATGTCCATCATAGCATTGCGGATGGCAGGAGCCGCATAGGTCATGAACTTCATTCCTCGCGCTGCATCGAACTTCGGCACAGCTTTCCATAAGCCCAGATTGCCCGCTTGTTTCAAATCGTCCGTGTCAAGGTTCAGGCCGGACTGTGCCAGATTCATGCTGCGGAAAAGGTCATTTGCCACCTTGCCAATAAAGGACTTGTTGTTGTCGATCAGGCTGTCCAGCGCGGCAGCATCGCCTTTCTGTGCCAGCGCACAAAGCCGTTCATTCGTCTGCTTCATGGGCGTTTTCCTGCTCTGCGGCAGACTGCAAGATTCCCAACAGACCGCTCCGCAGCTGTTCCAGTGCTTCCGGCGTAGTTCCTTTCATGCCCGAAACGCTGTCCAACATTGCATCCGTCAACTGCTCTGCCGTGATCGTTGGGTGCTGCACATCCTGCCCTTTGGTCAATGCGGTGAACATCTTCTCTGCCACTTTCTTGCTCATGGCTTCCTGTTCGGCGTAATGGCTCCCGATACCCTTTTTGATTTCCTTGACCGCCGCCATGAAGTACATCTCGATATCGTCGAGGTCGCCTTGGTACACCGGCTTTCTCCGAAGGCTTATGCACAACGCCGGATACACGGATGTGGAGCGCGGCGAGCGTGGCAGCACCGAAGAACACCTGACCGTCACCCAGTTCAAAGTCCAGCGGGAACAGGAACGGCTGGACAGCTTGACCGCTCAGATCGACCAGAAAGAGCAGCATCTCACCCAGACCAGCAAGACACTTTCCAAAAAGGAGAAGGAACTCGCCGCTGTTCAGAAGAAAGCCGCTGTCACAAAAGATGCTCTCATCCACGCACAGGATGTGGAATCCTTGGGCAAGCGTACCCTGCTGGGTAATTATTCCCTGACCGAAGATGAATTTTCCTCCCTGAAAAAGCAGGCAGCACACGGCTATGTCGTAGTTGTTGAGAACAGCCAACTGAAACAGCAGTTGGCTGCTGCCAAACGGGATTGTGCCGAATGGCAAGCTCGTTACCGTGACCTGCGGAATGATGTCCAGCCCTATCTGGACGCTTTGCGCCACGCCCCGGAGCGTGTGCGCAATTTTTTTGAAATTCTTCTCTCCCAGAAACCGGAGCGCACAGCGAGTATCCCCAAAGACCGCCATCACGAGCAGAACTCTGAGCTTTAACAAACCAGATGTAAAAAGGAGACTTGCCTATGACAAAAAAACCGCACTACCACTATCCCCAGCGAAACCACCTCTGTAAAATCTGAAAATTATACGAAGAACATCTTGCAAACGGACTCGAACCCGGTTACAATGGAAGCGTCCAAATCCCCTGCCATTGAATCTTCTGACCAGACCAAAGCAGCCAAGCACGAACCTCTTGTTTACCGGGTGGAGGAAATCGCCCAGCTTTTGGCGATTTCTCCCCGTGCGGCGTACAACCTGTGCAACACCACGAAAGATTTCCGGGTGCTGCGCATCGGCACCAGCATCCGGGTGAACAAGCAGAGCTTCGACAACTGGTTTGCAGCGGTCTGAAGGAGGTAATCTATGGCATCTATCATGAAGCGCGGAGATTCCTACTCTGTCCGTTACAAGTACAAAGACCATTCCGGCAAGCCCTGCGAGGGATGGGAAAGTTTCAAGACCAAAAAGGAGGCGCAGGAGCGAAAGATCACGGTCGAGAAAGAACTGCTGGACGGCACGTTCCTTGTCCCCGACACCATGACGGTGGAGGAAATGCTGTACAAGTGGATTCCGATCCAGTCCACCAAGCACAAATGGTCCCCCAAGACCTACACCCAGTCCGTGGCGATGGTGCAGAACCTTATCGTGCCGTATATCGGGAAGCGGAAGGTGCAGGAGCTGCGCACCTATGACATCGAGAAGTTCTATGCCACCCTTGCCAAGACCCCCTGCGGGCAGTATGTGAAGGGTATCAAGCAGAAACTTTCCGAGAAGCAGAAGAAGCGGCTGCTGTCCAGCACCTCTATCCACGAAGTCCACACGCTGCTCAAGACCGCATTCTCCTATGCGGTGGAATGGGACTTGATCCACAAGATTCCCCTGCCCCGTGATGCCCCCAAGGTCAATATCGAGGAGCGCACCATCTGGGACGAGAAAACCATGCTGGCAGCGTTGCAGACCATCGAGAACCCTGCCCTGCATTTGGCGGTGCACATGAGCATGATCCTTTCGCTCCGTGAGGGCGAAATTCTCGGCTTGCAGCCGAGTGATCTGGACTTTGATGCCGCCGATGGGCGCGGCACCATCTCAGTCAGCAAGACCATGCAGCGAGCCAACAAGGACGCTTTGGAAAAGCTCGACCCCAATCAGGTCTACCACACCTTCCCAGACAGGCGGGAGGGCAGCAAGTCCTCCCTCATCCTGAAAAAGCCAAAGACCAAGAAGTCCAACCGCATCCTGTATATGACCAAGCCCTTGAAAGAGGAGCTTCTTGCATGGCTTGAAAAGCTCAAACAGGACGAGCAGAACGCCCCAGAGAAGTACAGCAACTGCGGGCAGCTGTTCCGGCTCCCGGATGGTCTGCCCATTGCGCCGGAGCTGCTGACAAAGTGGTACCGCCTGTGGAGAGCCGAGCACCCGGAGTTTGAACAGATCGTGTTCCACGGCCTGCGGCACCCGTATGTCAAGCACACGACAAAAATTTTTAGCTTACGCCTGATGGATTTTCAAGCGCAGGCTTATCCTGATGCTCGGCGAAAAACTCGCGGAGCTTGTCAGCTTCTTCGGGTAGGACAAAGCCGAAGCCCTGTCCGTCCACTCTGCAATAGAAAGCGATTTTCATGTCTGCCTCCTCAATCGAAAATGTCTTGGATTTTGTATGCGATCTCAATGCGCTTATCAGGGTACACCAGCACCCGGTCGATTAGCAGCTCGGCCAGCTCGGTGGTCAGCGTGTCCGCATCGAAAATCGCCTTGGACGCTTTCTTGCGGCTGTCCTGCCGTGCCTGTTCGTCCTGCTTTTTCTTCGCCTGTGCCAATACTGCGGCATAGGCGTTTTTCGTTTTCAGCAGCAGCTCGTCACACGCGGCCTTTTCCGCCTTGTAGGTGTTCAGGTCAATCTCGCCTATTAGATAGCGTTCATACAAGGCGCGCTTACCGTCTTGCAGTGCCTCGATCTGCTGCTCATATTCGGTGCGTTCCGGTACGGAAGCATCCACCCGGAGCGTACCGTCAGGGGCAAGCGGCGCGGCGGCATCCATCTGTTTTTTCAGCGTCAGGAATACCGCCTGTTCCAGCTCTGCGGCGTTCAGGCGCATCTTGTGGCAGCGGCTTTCTTCGTCCGCCTCGGAATGGCGGCAATAGTAATACGAGGTTTTCTGCATGGTGCGGGACAGCGCATGACCGCAGCAGCCACAGAAGGCTTTGCCTTTCAGCGGGTAGTCCCGCTTTTTCTTGTTTGGCTGGGAAAAGCGGAGCTGGCTGGCCTGCACGGTATCAAACACGGCTTTCTCTATGATGGCCGGGTGATGGTCGGGGATGATGTACCACGATTCTCTGTCCTTCAGACGGCTTCTGGTGCCGCCTACTTCGAGAACCGCCCGCTTGCCGATCACATACACGCCGGTGTAGCGTTCGTCCTCCAAAATGCGGAGAATGGTGGATGCACTCCAAATCCCGTGACAGCGGGAAATATCGTGTGTGTGATTGCCGTGCGCCGCTTTGTACTGGCCGGGGGTAGGAATGTTTCTACGGAACAACTCCCGTGTGATGGCGGTGGCGTTGATGCCCTCAGCGGCAAGCTGGAAAATGAGCTGCACAACGGCAGCGGCCTCCGGGTCAGGCTCCATTCTGCCATCGGCGCTTTTGCGGTAGCCGTAGGGACAGATTTTGCTCTGATACTCGCCGCGCTGCATCTTGGCGTACTTAGCGCTCTTGGTCTTGATGGACATATCGCGGCTGTAATACTCGCTGATGAGATACTTGAACGCCACATCCATGCCGCCGGTGTCGCCCTTGAATTTGCTGCTGTCAAAATCGTCGCTGATGGAAATGAAGCGGGTATGGAAAAGCGGGAACACGCGCTCGATAAAGTGGCCGGTTTCAATGCTGTTTCGCCCGAAGCGGGAAAAATCCTTGACGATGATGCAGTCGATTTGATTGGCCCGCACCAGCTCAATGAGCTTCTGTACCTGCGGGCGCTCGAAATTCGTGCCGCTGTATCCGTTGTCGATGAACTCCGTGATCTCCGCGTTCAGGGCTTCGGGCATGGATGCCGCATATTCATGGAGAACAAGGCTCTGATTTTCAATGCTCAGGCTGTCGTACTTGTAATCCTCAATGGAGAGGCGGATGTAGAGGGCAATTACATATTTCTGCATTGTTTCAGCACCTCCGCGTAGGTTTCAAACTCGCTCTGGAAGTGATAGCGCACCGTAATCTGCTTATCGTGGGATACCTCGATGCGGTCGATCAGCCGCTCGATGAGTGCGCCGGTCAGCGCACGGTCAGCCTTGATTTGCGCGGCATCCTGTTCCAGCGCCCGGTGCTGCTCCGCTTGAGCATCCATCGTTCGCAGGCCGTCCTCCAACTGTTCCATTTCCACGGCGAGGTCGGCAATGCGGCTTTCGTACTTCTCCTTGTAGTCAAAGTATTCATCCTTGGTAAGAACACCTTGCACAAGGTTTTCATACAGACTCCGCACGATACCGCGAAGCCGCTGGATTTCCTGCTTGCGGCTGGTGATCTTCTCCCGCAGTTCGGCGCGGTCAGCGGCCTGCCGGGGCAGCTCTGCAAGGGAGAGGGTATATTCCCCCAGCGCCGTATCAAGCGCGTCCTGAAGCATATCTGCCAGCATATCCAGCAACGCATCCTCGCGGATGGTCACGCCGGGGCAGGTATCTTTGCTGATTCGGCTCTGGCTCAGGCAATGGTAGAAGTACACATCGTCGAACTTCTTGCGGATATTTCTCTGCCGGTGCAGACTGCCGCCGCAATGGGCGCAGAACACCTTGCCTTTGAGCAAATTCGGCGTGTAGGCTTTGACCTCCCGTGCCTTGGCGCGGCTGGCGGTCTGATTGAGAATTTCCTGCACCGCCGCGAACTGCTCCCGGCTGATGATGGCCTCATGGGTGTCCCGCACCACCGTCCATTCCTCGGCGTCGGCCTTGACCTGCCGGTGATCCACGGTTTTGGTCTGTCCCTGAACGAGATCGCCGGTATAGACCTCGGAGCGGAGAATAACGCCGACTGTCCGGGTCTGCCACTTGCCGCTGCCGAGCAAATTCTTGTGAGTGATCTTGCCCTGCATCTTCTTGTAGTGGCTGGGGGTAAGAACGCCTGCTTCGTTCAGCCGCACGGCAATGGTATTCAGGCCAGCGCCCTCGGAAGCCCAGCGGAACATCCGCTGCACCACGACGGCGGCAACGGGGTCGATGATAAGCTGGTGGCAATCGTCCTCGGCTTTCAGATAGCCGTAGGGAGTACGCGCCCCGATGAACTTGCCGTCCTTCATGGCCTGCCGCTGCTGCGCTCTGATCTTTCGCCCAATGTCCAAAGCGTAGGCTTCGTTTATCATGTTCCGCAGCGGAATGATGATACCGGAATGGGCATCCTCCGAGGCGGCGGTGTCGAAGTTTTCGTTGACCGCAATGAAGCGGATGCTGCGGATACGGAAATACTGCTCAATGTAGTAGCCGGTGTCGATGGTGTTTCGTCCCAAACGGGAGAGGTCTTTCACAATGACGCAGTTGACGTGACCGGCCTCAATATCCGAGAGCATCTGCTGAAAGCCCGGACGGTGGAAGTTTGTCCCGGTCGCGCCGTTGTCGATATAGGTATCGTATACGCTGATCTCCGGGTACTGCTCCAGATAGCGGGCAATAATCATCTGCTGGGTTTCAATGGATACGCTGTGCGTGTGGGTATCCTCCACCGAAAGGCGGACATAGATCGCGGCGCGGCAAGCGGCGTCGGCCTCCTGCACGGCCACCGCAGCCGTTTCTTTCCTGCTTTTTCTCGCCATGCTCAGCCCACCTTTCTCTGTTCGTAATCTTTCTGCTGCGCTGCCAGCGCCAAAAGCCGCAACGCCTTTTTGTATTCGTCCTCATGGGTAAAGGTAATATCCAGCTCCTTTTTGCCACGGACGCGGATGCTCTGTACCATGTGAATGAGCGCCCTGCGGTCTAAGGTTTCCAGCGTGGAGAACTGCGTAAACTGTGAAATCCAGCGGTTGCGCTCACTCCGGTTTTCCAAAACCTTCGTGAGTTTTTCCTTGAGAACGCGGACGCTCTCGCGAATGTCCTCGGCCTGCTTGGTGTACTTTGCCTTATAGGAAGCGTATTCTTCCTTGGTAAGCATACCTCCCACAAGGCTCTCATAAAGCCGTGCCTTGAACTCCAGCACCTGCTCCAACCGGCGCTCGTTGTCGGTGATGTGGTCGCTGTATTCCTTGGCAAGCGCCTGATTGATGCTGGACTGGTCAATGCCAGAAAGCAGCGCCTCCAGCGAAGCAATGTTGCCAATATAGGCTTTCAGGCTGTCCCGCACACAGTCGATCAGGCTGCTTTCTTTCAGCATGACCGGATGAGTGCAGCCCTTTTTCTTGCCGGTGGGACAATAATAGTAGTGGTACTCCTTGCCGTTTGCACGGTTGGTCTTGCGGGTCATGCGGCTTCCGCAGCACCCGCAGATCAGAATACCGGAGAACAGGTACACCGTATCCTCGTTGGGAGAAGTCCGGGTATCCAGCCCCTTGATGCGCTGCACCAGCTCAAAATCCTGACGGGCGATCAGCGCTTCGTGGGCATCCGGGACACGCACCCACTCGGAGGCGGGGCGCTGCTCCATCTGCTTGATCTTGTAATGCGGCGTACCCTGTTTGCCCTGCACCAGTGTTCCGGTATAGGTTTCATCCTGCAAGATGCGGATGATGGTGGTAGCCGACCATTTGCAGTCAGCCTTGTCCGCATAGCCCTTTTTCGCGTAGGGCAGGCCGTTGTTCTTCTTGTACGCCAGCGGGGAAAGGATACCCAGCCGGTTCAACTCCGCCGCGATCTTGGAGGCGCTTGCGCCCTCCAGCCGCATACGGAAGATGTCGCAGACAACGCGGGCGGCGTAGGGGTCAGGGACGAGTAGGTTTTTATTATCCTCGGCTTTCATGTAGCCATACACCGGGAACGCGCCGACGAAATCGCCGTTGTGCCGCTTCACGTCCAGTGAGGTGCGGGTCTTGATGGAAATGTCCCGGCAATAGGCTTCGTTCATAATGTTCTTGACCGATACGGTCAGATCATCGCCGCTGTCGTGGGCGGTGTCGATGCTGTCGGTGATGGCAATGAAGCGCACCCCGTAGGCCGGGAATACCCGGCGCAGATACCGGCCAGTTTCGATGTACTCGCGCCCCAGCCGGGAGAGGTCTTTTACGATGACACAGTTGATGTTGCCATCGGTGACATCCTGCATCATTTCCTTGAACGCAGGGCGGTCAAAGATGATGCCGCTGTATCCATCGTCGATCTTTTCGGAAACGACCTCAATATCCGGGTTACGCTCTACAAAGTTTTCAATGAGCTTGCGCTGATTGGAAACGCTGTCGCTTTCGCTGGAATGATCGTCGGTGTAGGACAGGCGGATGTAAGCGGTAGCTTTGTATTTAGGCATGAAAAAGCACTCCTTTCTCCCGGACTGCTCCCGCATGAAAAGAGTGGTTATCTGGCTATTAGGTTTTCATCCTTTTCCACACCGATCATAGCACTCTCTGCGGAAAAAAGCGAGGATGTCGCTCAGCGCAAAATGCCTTGCAGACATTCCTCCAACGTAACGCCGTTCCCGGCAAAGCAGGCGTTTACCACAAAATCGCCGCAGCGGAAGCGGTAGGGATTTTTGATCTGGCGGATAAAGGCGGCAATACGCTCTTCCTTGGGAAGATTTTTGTCAACAGATACTTCCCGGATGTCCACCAGCTCATCCGTGTGGATTCGGGATTCTTTTGGCGTTGGCTGCATCATGGCGATCTCCTTTCTCGGTTTGGTGGGTTTCCTCAAGGTCACATGAATGCGCTGACGGGAAAGGCCGTCAGCGCATGGTATCTGACTTTGAGAGGCGGCTGCGCGGGCAGAATTGGAGCCACATAACATAATGGCGAATACCGGCGCAGCCGCTCTGCTTGTCCATTTGAGAAGAACTATCCTATTTGCCACGCGCCCCGAATAGTGGGCATGATGCAGGCCGCCCTTGGCAGGGCTGTCATAACTCCACGATACCGCTGCCTCAAAGAGCTGGCGCATACCGCAGGGTTCCCCCTCAAGTCTGTGGGAGGGCGTGAGCAAGTTTCATTATCCGCCGCGCTGTCATCGCGCCCGATTTGCCGAATCAGGTCTAAGGCTGCGTAGATCGCTCAGATGGCTTTTCCGGAATCACCTCCTTGAAGCCAACGTCGTGGCGGCGCACCTTATGCCGCTATCACGCGGGTTTTGTGCCTGCATCATGGTCTATTCAGTTTTCAACGTTCGGTGAAAGGCTTCGTGGAGAATGTCCCTTCACCTATCGCCGATTTTGGGCCACTTTTGCACCCTGTTTTCAGCAATCAGGGAAAAGTTTTTTCATTTTCTTCATCGCCGCGCCGATGCTCTTGGAAATATTCTGATGGCTGACACCCTCGGCTGCGCCAATCTCATCAACCGTCATCCCATCCACGAAATACATCCACACCCTGCGGAACTGCGTATCCGTCAGGTGCTTCCGAATCTGCGTGACCTTTCTGACGCTGCGGTGGATTGCCTCTGCCCGGTCATGCGCCTGCTCCATGCAGACATCCACGGCAGGAATGGAGGCCGCTTCCTCGGATAGCTCATCCAGCGCAAGCGTGTGATTGGCATAGACGTGAGCTTCCTTTTCGGAGGCGTGATAGTCCTCGTCCGACAGGGCTTTCCATTTCAGAAATTCTTTCTCGCTGGCAAAGTCCTCGCGGGTCAGGCGGACGATGACTTCATTGGCGTCCATATAAACGATGGCATCGGGGTCTTTCTTATTCAGTGCATAGATGCTTTTTCTATTAAACATTTTGTTCCTCCGTTCAGATCCGAGTGGGTAAAAAGGTCTGAACGAAGGGCGGCGGGGAGCGGCAGCCCACAGAGAAGAAAAACAGTGCAAACAAAAAGGCACCCGTACAGGCATAAGAGCCTGAACGAGTGCCTTGCAATTCTATTTCATAATTGGGCGGAGCTATATTGCGGATAATCTGTGATGCACAGAAAACGAGCTGCAACTCACATAGATAAGTGCAGCTCGCAAAAGTCTCTACAACACCTGCTTCTTTTTGAGATGTTCTGCATCCACTTCCTTTGCGGTGGATAGCTACATTAGCGATACCTCCTATTGTCAGTCAATCCCATAAGACATCCTCACATATTTCGTACTTGTGATGTATAACTCATTTGACATGAGTTGGGTGTATATTTAGCTGAATTAGAACTCACCATAAAATATAGGAGAGGTGATTTCTGATGAACTTTCTTGACCTTTTTGCCCTCAAACTTCGGGAGAAGCGAATCCAGCAGAAGATAACACAGCGTGGACTGGCTGAAAAACTGAACATGTGTACGCGCACGATTATTGAGATTGAAAACTGCAAAAGCAATCCGAAGTTTGAAACCGTGGCTCTCATTTCCAAGGAGATGAGAATCAGCCTTGACGCCGTGGTGTTTCACGACGAAAAACCGCGTGAAATTCCAAAAGTTGTGGCAGATTTCTTTGCCGGAAAGAGTGATGCAGAAGCGGAGCGGTATATTGCATTGTGCCAAAGCGCAGAGAAGTTGAAAAACGGTGAGTAAAAGCGACCATCCATGCGGATAGCCGCTTTACCTTATAGAATAGCCAGCGGGCATAGACGCACAATCTTAACCCGCTGGCTGCTTTTGTCCGCGCAGTTGGAACGACGGGCAACTTTTATTCTATTTTTCCTGTTTGTGCGCATCCCTGATTTTTTCGAAGCTGTCCTGACTGACGGCGTGTTCAATCAGGCAGGCTTCGTATTCGGCGATTTCCGGGTCTACGCCCGCAGTGATCAACTGCATCGTAAAAAACTGGTGCCGCTCGTAAATTTTCTCAGCAACTTCGCGACCCATATCGGTCAGATGGAGAAAGTAATCTTCATCCATTGTGAGAAAGCCACCGTCCCGCAAGGTAGCCACCGCATGGCACACGCTGGGCTTTGACACCTCCATGTGCCGGGCCACATCTACGGAGCGTACCATACCGAGTTTCTTTTGGAGAACAAGGATGGTTTCCAGATAGTCCTCCCCGGACGCATGAAGTTTCATGTTGCGGTTCTCCCTCAAATTATCAGGCAATGCTCCAGCCCTCTGCCTGCTCACGGATTGTAATGAAACGGCGATAAAGTCCTTCCTGCTGAACAAGCTGCTGATGTGTTCCTTTCTGAACAACTTGACCTTTATCCACCACTAAAATCTGGTCGGCGTGTTCAATCGTCGCCAGACGGTGGGCAATAACAATAACCGTTTTTCCAATGGTCAGTTCACTGATTGCCTGCTGGATCAGATGCTCATTTTCGGGGTCAATACTTGCTGTTGCCTCATCAAGAATGACAATGTTGGCATTTTTCAAAATGGCGCGGGCAATAGAAATGCGTTGTTTTTCTCCGCCAGACAGCGTAGAGCCACCCTCGCCGATCACCGTTTCATATCCATCGGGAAGAGCCATAATGAAGTCGTGGCACCGAGCCTTTTTCGCAGCTTCTATAATTTCTTCCTGCGTTGCACTTGGATTGCCGAAACGGATGTTGTTTTCAATGGTATCGTGGAACAAATAGACCTTTTGAAAGACCATCGAGATATTGCGGAGCAAACTGTCACAGGTCATGTTTCGCACATCCTCACCGCCTACTGTGACCTCGCCGCTGTCCACATCATAGAAACGGGCAATCAGGTTGCAAATCGTGGTCTTGCCGCTGCCAGATGGCCCTACAATGGCCGTAGTGCTGCCCTGGGGGATGGAAAAGCTGATATTCCGCAAAACAGAAACTTTATCGTAGGAGAATGTCACATCACGGAAAGCAATGTCTGTGTTCTGCAAAGAAATATCTTTCCCGTCTTTGTCTATAATGTCGGCGTGTTCAATGCCGTCCAGTTTATCCAGCGTAGCATCAATGACCTCCAATACATGGGCGGCGTTGTTCATGGCCTCAACACTTCCGAAAATCATAAAGGAAAACATATCCAGCATGAGCATGGTAGGAAGTTCCATACTGCCGTTATAGGTCAGCAGAGCGGCTACAGCTACAATGGCAATGGAGGCGGCTTTCAGAGAAAACAGGTGCAGGCAGTTGAAGGGCATATATTCCACTTCAATTTTGATGTTGATTTTCTTGCTGTCGTTGTATGCTTTGCGGATACCGGCAATAGATACGCCTTCCTGCTTAAAGGCTTTCACCACCTGCATCCCTCGCAGATACTCGATAGAACTTTCCACCATATCGTCCTGTGCCTTTTGATGGATAGGCGCGTTTTGGTGGCTGCGTGCCTCCAACAGATGGAGGAATAGGGCAGACAGAAGGACGCCAGCCAGAGCAATTCCTCCAGCCAAAGGACTGTAAAATACAAGGAACAGTATCAGGACAATTACAGTAATATAGCCGTTGACTACAGTGTTTATCATGTTCATGGCATACATTTCCATAAACGAGAGATCGGTCGTTGCAGCTGCCGACAACTCACCTATATTGTTCTTGTTGAAAAATCCCAGCGACACCCGTTTCAGAATATCACCCAGCCGTATCCTTTCGTCAGCGGTTGCTTCATAACCGACACTTTCCTGCGTGATAGCTCGGAGATATGAGAACAGGTATCGGCCCAATACAGCTAAAATCATGGCCCCCAGCATGATCCAGATGTCCCGGCCCTCCAATGGTTTAACGCCACCCCAGTCATCCAGAACAGCACTCAGTCCCTTTGCAGCCAGCATAATAGGAATTGCGGTAAAAATGCTATGAATGAAAGCGTAGATAAACCCGATGTAAATAAGCCGTTTATATTTTCCTGTCCATTGGATCAGTCGATTTACAATCCGAAACATATCAGTTACCTCCTTTCCCGGAACCGGCAGACCAGTTCTGCGCTCCGATATGCGCCTCCCACATATCCCGATAGAGAGCGTCGCCATCTAAAAGCTGCTGGTGAGTGCCCGCATTCTCAACCTGCCCATTTTGCAGGACAATAATCTGATCGGCATTTTTGATGGTGGACAGACGATGTGCGATGACCAGCAGCGTTTTCCCTTTTGTCAAAGCAGCGATAGACTGCTGGATTTTTTCTTCATTCTCCTGATCTGTGAACGCAGTTGCCTCATCCAAAATCACGATAGGGGCATTTTTCAAAATCATGCGGGCAATAGAAATACGCTGTTTTTCACCGCCTGAAAGCCGGTTCCCTGCATCCCCGGCCATCGTGTCATAGCCATTGTCCAATTTCTGTATAAATTCATCACAGCAGGCGGCTTTTGCTGCCGCATATACTTCTTCGTCCGTAGCATCAGGGTTTCCCAGACGGATATTTTCCTTGATGGAGCAGTTGAACAGGAAGTTATCCTGTGTAACAAAGCTGACAATATCGGCAAGTTGGGCCAGCGGCATACTGCGAATGTCAACACCGCCAATGGTGATTTTTCCATCGTTCACATCCCAAAAACGGGCAATCAAGCGAGCGATGGTGGACTTACCTCCACCGGACGGGCCGACAAGTGCCGTAAACTTTTCCTCCGGGATTTTCAGATTGATATGGGAAAGAACCTGTTTACCTCTCTCTTTATCATAAGAGAACGAAACATCCTGAAGCTGGATGTCCTTGGATTGTATATCCACTGGTTTTTCAGCATCGGGTAATTCCTCCGCATGGAGCAGTTCGTCCACATCGTGGACGGCGTATTCAATCGCTTTCGTTTCATTGATATAAGTAGTAAAGTTCATAAGCGGACCTACAATGCCCAGCGAGAGAATCAGGCACATCACAAGATCCTGCGGCGAAAGGCTGCCGTTCCAGCAGAGATACATACCAATCGGAAGCGTTCCCAAAAAGGTGGACGGCAGCACAGCCGAAACAAAGTTCATCACCTTCCAGGAACTTTGATACCATTTAAGAGTGTAATCTTTGAAGGACTCTACCGCCTTGGCGAACTTTTCGTAGGAACTGGAGGACTGGTTGAATGCCTTGATGACCTCAATACCCTCCACATACTCCACGATCACAGCGTTCACATAGTTGTTGGACTCCATGTAATCGGCATAGAGCTTGTTAAAATTCTTCATCATCATAGCAAAAGCAATCAGAACGAAAGGCAGCGTGACCAGCATCGCCAGCGCCATACGCCAGTCGAAGCAGACCAGATAGGCAAAGACTGCCATAGGGAGCAGCAGGTTGGAGATACACTCCGGGATCATGTGGGCCAGCGGCAGCTCAATCGTTTCTACCCGGTCTACCAATACGCTTTTCAGCTTACCCACAGACTCGCCGATGACTGTCCCCAGCGGCGCTTTCATCAGCCGCTGGGCAAGGGTCAAACGAATATTTTCCAAAATGGTGTATGCGGATATGTGGGACAGGCTCGTTGAAATACCATAGAGCAAGAAGCGTATCGCATAAGCGCCAAGTCCGATCCAGCACCATTTCCAAACCTCTGCCATCACAGGTGAACCGCCGATAAAGAGCGTGATTATTTGGTAAACACTCCAATAGGGTATCAGTCCGGCAACCACACTGATGATTGCACATAAGACAGACAGGGCAATTTTGCCCCGGCACTGTGAAGCAAAGGAAAACACAATAGAAATCCAGCTTTTCTGCTTCATTTCCATTCCTCCTTGGCAAAAAAATAGAGAGTATCAATCGCTTTGATACTCTCTAAGTATTGCAGGTATTCATTTTGTCTGCCACTCTGCCCGGCCGGGTTTTACTCCATTTAGATTTTTATTTTTCGATATTCCAGCGGTGTTTTTCCCTTTACCTTCTTGAACGCTTCGGAGAACTTGCTGGTGTTCGTATAGCCAACTTTTCCGGCAATTGCTGTGATTGATTCATCCGTCTGTGTGAGAAGGGAAGCCGCCAAATCCATGCGGTAATTCCGCATGTAGGTATAAATGGCCGTGCCGTAAACGCCCTTAAAACACTGCTTCAGAGCGGAGGTAGAAATATCGAACTTTTCAGAAAGCTCCTCCATTGTGAAATGGTGCTCCGGCTCATTTGTCATAAACGACATGATAGCCTTGACCTTCTCTACCTGCGTTTTATAAAAATAGGGGCGTTCCACACCTAAGACCGTAGGGTCTACCGTCCTGAGCGTGACTAACAATTCCAGGATCTTTACCCTAAGATATTCCAGACGGATATTATCAGGCACTTGGTACAGTTCTGAGATTACATGGTCGGGGACAGATTTTCCATGCATGATGAAAGGGCGTGCTTTCAAGGCAAATTGCTGCTCAATCTGTTCCAGGTCAATAGAAAACAGGGACAGAAGATCACCCAATCCCTCTACCGCTTCGGGAACAGAAATCGTAATTGTGATCCCGTGGTAATGGCTTACGGGAAAGCTGCAATGGTTGTTTTCCGTGGCAGAACTGTCCAGCATAATATCGCCGGACGCAAGATAAAGATAAGCGCCATTGCTGACTTCCCACTCGACGCGGCCTTCTCTGCAATGGTGAATTGCAAAAGTGTGCGTATTTTGTTCAAACTTCCTTGACGGGCAGTGCTCCATGTGAAAATCATTATACATGACACCTACTCCGGGATATACTTCATAATAGGTTGCTGTCCCGTCTCCCGTTTCGTTTTTCATCTGATAAACGGAACAGGATTCATCCCGGCAGAGCAAATTCATATTTTGCTGCGAGAAAAACAAGTCGCTTTTATTCAAAATGGGATCACCTCGAATCTATGAAAAATTTTTGGAGGCGCTGAAGCCCTGCGGCATCTAATGCATATTGTTCCTGTACCATACCATGCTCCAAATGCAGAACATGAGTACAGCAACTGACGATCAGCTCATAATCATGGGTGATGACAAGAGATGTCTTTCCCATTTTCTGTATCGTCACAAGTTCATCGGCCACTTCTTTCATGTGCTGTAAATCCAGACCGCTGGTAGGTTCATCCAGCACTAAAATCTTACGCTCGGAAACAAGAGCGGTGGCAATCGCCACCCGTTGCTTCTGACCGCCGGAGAGTGCCATCGGGTGTCGCTCCTTAAACTGTAACAAATCCAATCGGTCAAGAACTGCATCCGCCTTGTCGGGAGATGGCTCCGCCATACTGATGAGCATTTCTTCTTCTGTGCTTTCCGTAAACAGCTGATGGTTGACATCCTGCATGACCATATAGCACAGAGACAGCCTTTGTTTTCTATTATACGGCTTCCCGTCCACTTTCACAATGCCCTTGCAGTGTTTCTCCAGGCCACAGAGACAGCGGGCCAGAGTGGATTTTCCCGCTCCATTATGGCCGATTACTGCAATCACGCCCGCCTGTGGCAGCGAAAGACTATCAATATCCAGTGCATCCCTCTGCTTTGTATAAGCAAAATGAAAGTTCTCGCATTCGATAGAACCACTGCTTGCAACAGGATGTGCTGTCACAGGGAACGCGCCCAGGTCAAAAGGCCGCAGCCCCATTTCTGCCTGTTGCGTCACGGACAGTTTAAGTGCATCCAGAGCCGAGTAATCTTTTTCAATTTTCCCATCTTTTAGATACACAACACGGTCTATCAACTCTTTCAGATAATAGAGCCGATGTTCCGCAATAATAACTGTTTTCCCTTGCTGTTTCCAAATCTGGATCATCCGGCGTAGATCTTTTGTAGCTGACATATCCAGATTAGAAGATGGTTCGTCCAGAACGATGATGGGCGGATTACTGGCCGACACAGAGGCACAAGCAATTTTCTGCTTTTCTCCGCCGGAAAGAGAAAAGATATTTTTCCCCAGCAGATTGTCCATATCAAACTGCTTCGCAGTTGATTTCACCCGCTGAATGATTTCTTCTTTAGGCAAACCCTGATTTTCACACCCAAAGGCCAGTTCGCTGGTGGAGTCCACCGTAAAAAACTGTGTACGGGGATTTTGAAAAACGCTCCCCACATATTTTGCCGTTTCATAGAGTGGAAGTCTGCTGATGTTCTTTCCATCCAGCAGGACTTCACCGCTTAACTCGCCCTCATAATAATTTGGGATCAGCCCATTCACCAACCGGGTCAGGGTTGTTTTTCCGCAGCCAGATTGTCCACACAAAAGGATAACTTGCCCGTCCGGGATGATTAAGTTAATGTTTACAAGCCCGCCGGCATCCGTTCCCCCGGCATATCGAAAATTGATGTTGCGAAATTCAATCATAGGCGCCTTCCTCCTAACAGATAAAGAAACCGACCCAACAGGGTATCGCCAGCAGGAAGAAGAAAATATCCAAAGGCCCAAAGCCGATTTTACATATATTCGTCCGTTTCTGCGGCGCTCCAAGCCCTCGCGTAAGAGCAGCCGCAGACAGTTCTTCTCCGATTTTGGCAATCGAAATCATCAGAGGAACAATCCGATATTCCAGCATCTTCATGGGACTGCGGAAGGTAGTGATGCCGCGCATCTTCATAGCGTCCCGAATGGCTGCATATTCCTCTTTGACTGTGGGGAAAAATCGGAATACCACCGACATAGGGATCACGATTTTTTGTGGAATGTGCATCTTCTCCATCGCAGCAACAAATTCACTGACCGTTGTCGTACTCACCAGATAATATCCCATGATAAATCCGGGAAGCATGTGCGTATAGATCCCGACTGCGGCTCCCAAGATAAAATTCCATGTGCCCGTGAGCAGTGGTAATACCGTTAATTCCAACGCAAACAAAATAGCGTATGTAACTGCAAATCTGGCTGCGGCCCCCCATTTTCTTGAAAGGAGCAGGAATACAATCGGGCACGCCATAAGGCACGGGCGAACCAGATTCATAAATCCGCCCGTGCCGCCGGTAATCATAATTGTGCTGACAGTTACAGTCAAAAACAGTTTTGTCCTCGGATCGGTGGGAATAACGGCTTTGTTTTCAAATTTTAGCGTTCCAACCGCCGCATCCATCAGGCAATCCCTGCCTTTTCAAAGTGTTTCTTCAAGACAGCTTTACCAAGAAGTGCGCCTAAAATACCGCCGATGAAGGTGACAACAAACAGAACTGGATACATCCAGCCAGGGGTATAGGACATGAGTGCGTCTACATATTCCTGCCCATAGCTGCTTACAAGTGAAGCGAAGAATGTATCACGGGTCAAAAACATCCGGCTTACATATCCCATGATCCAAAGGGAGAACACACCATTGCCAAGGAGCGTACATTTCCAGCTTTGATACTTTCCGGTCCGCAGAATTACATCGCCCAGAACGCCAAAGATGATACCAAAAATCAGAACCAGCACGCCGCTACCCATGACCAGATTGAGCAGGCCAAGGATAATGCCAGTCAGAGATACCATGCCGAATTTTTTGACCTTCGTTAAGTACAGCATAAAGGGAATACCGCACAGGATGGGGCACACCAATCCTAACAGCGGGATGAAGATAGGGATATATCCCAGCATCATGCCCGCAAAGAAAATGACAAAATAAATGGCGGTGAAAATACCTACATTGATAAGGTCTTTGGCTTGTAGTTTGTTACTTCTTGCTTCCATTCTCTACATACCTCCGTTATAGTTAGATATGGCTAACTGACATTCTTAAGAATTTGCGAAACAGGATTTCGCAAGAAATATATTACCACATACCAATCGGGGCGTGCTACTCCATTCGGCTTGAAAATACTCCATATAGTTTTGGTTTTTTGATTATCCCTGATGGCAATTATAATGTATAGGGAAACTGGCAAGCAATGCAAAGCGGTACCCACTTTGCGAAAACAGGCGGATTCCGTTCACACGGAACCCGCCCGCTTCATGCTTGTTGGGGCGCTGCCCCAATCCCCGCAGAACACAAGTTTTGTGTTCTGGAACGATGGATAAATCCATCGGCTGCGCGATTTTGCAAATCGCTTGTGAGCGGACAGCTCAGCGCTGCTCCGCCTCTTTTTCCCGTCGTTCATTCGCTTCCTCCTGCTCCTTATCCAACTCCAGAATACGGTCGATATTGGCCTTGGCCGTCAGCAGCTCTTTCATTTCCTCGCGGGCTTTTCGGTATTCGGCGTAGGCCGCTTTCTTCTCCGCCAGCAGCTCGGCGTACTCGGTATTCAGCGCCTTGATGGTGGGTAGCTTCTTGAGGCCAAGCCCATCAAAATAGTTCTTTGCGGCCTTGTGGATCGTGATCTCGCTTTCATGCTCTGCAAGAAATTTCTTGGAGTACCCAGCCTTGCGATAGGCAACGTAGGTATCGCGGGTCTTGGCGTAATTGACAATATGCTCCCGCAGCACGGCAATCTCGGCCATGCGTGTTTCCGAAGCCTTGATCCTTGCGGAAAGCTCATTGAAGTGAGCGGACGCTGCCGCCGCTTTCTCCGAGAGAACGGCGTAATCTAAAAGCTCATGGTCTTGCAGATAGGCCACCGTCTGTGCCATCTGCTTCAAATTGAACAACGTCGCCCAACGCGCATAACCGGCACCCTTGCCAGCGCGTAATTTTGTCTGAATGTCCACCAGCAGATTCCCGCTGCGCTTTTGCGGTTTGACCGGTGCGGCGGCGTTCTTTCGTGGCGTATGCGCCTTTTCACCTGCAATCACCGCGCGGAGATCTGCGGGAGTATAACCGTCGCCGAGGGTATCCATGCGAATGGACTTTTTCTGTCCGCCGCCTAACAGGGACGGGACTTTCTTGCCCTTGACCTCATACCCGGCCTGCCGCAGCAGCTCCAGCAGCGTTTCAAAGCTATCGGGCTTTTGTGTCAGCGCATCGTCAATGGCCGCGCAGATTCGCTCCCGGTGGGAGGGCTTCTTTTTGTCGCCCAGCCACTTGTTGTAGCTCTTGCCGTGGCGCTTCGGATTCTCCACGATGGAGTAGCCGTTCTCGATGCAGATGGTATCGTTGATCCGCCGCACGGCGCGGCTGCTGCCCCAAAAGTTTCTGAATTTCCGGGTCTGGCTGAGTGCAGTGGAGTTCCAGATCACATGATTGTGAATATGGGCTTTGTCGATATGGGTGCAGACGATATAGGCGTGATTGCCCTTGGTGAAGCGCTTGGCCAGCTCACAGCCCAAACGGTTCGCGTCCTCCGGTGTGATCTCTCCGGGAACAAAGGATTGCCGCAGATGGTAGGCGATCACATCATCCTCGCTGCGCACTCTGCCGGTCTTTTGGGTGTATTGATTTTTGGCGAAAAGGAACTCGACATCGGCGATCCTGCTGTCGCACTGCCAGCTTGTTATCAGCCTGCCGCCGTCTGTCTTTTGCGGATTTTCGGTGTAGTCGATGATAGCGCTGATGGCCTGTCCCACCGTGCGGCCTTTGCCGGTGTGCAGAGGCATCAGGCGCGTGGTTGCCATGTTGGGACACCTCCTTGAAAAGTCAAACGGCCTGCCGAAGCAGACCGCTTTACACTACCCCTTTATCTATCATGTGCATCAGATTATTCGGCGCATACAGCTTCCATTCCTCGTGCCAGATGAAGCCTTGGCTCTCGCTTGATAAATAGGATTTTATAGCACGGAGGGGTAGTTTTTACAATCTCTTTGAGTAAAATCAAAAACAGAATTTATGAAAAAGCAAGCCGAGGCGTTCGCCCCGGCTTGCGCTTTAACTATGGATGAAGTTTTTCATGGCAGCGTTCACGTCTTGCAGCTTGCCAAGTCCCTGCACCGCCAGCAGCGGAAGTCCCATCGGGCTGATTAGAAACGCCAGCACAAGGAGGATAATGCCGTTTTTTACAGAGTAGGTAATCATCACGGCGATGGCCAACAGGGAGAGCAGGCCACTTGCCAGCTTGAACACGAAGCCGGAGCAAGACAGCAGCCCCGCGCACAGCCAGACGAACAGGGACAGGATAAGCGATAGCGGCACAAGGATAATTTTCAGAATAGACATTTGACGGCCTCCTTTTCAAAGACGTTATGCTTTTCTAATATCAGAATACCATGACAGCGCGCGCTTTGCAACGATGCGGGGCTTTTGTGCGGACAGGGGCGGCGGTTATTCCGCCGCCCCTGCGACTTATTTCAGCGCCGCCAGCGAGGAAACGATTTTCTCTGCCGCCGTCCATATCCGTTCCTGACTTTGCTGAATGTCCTCCAGATCGGTTTCGTAGATGCGGCCTGTTTCGTGAGCGCGGCGGGTAAGCTGGTTGAGGTTGTTGCTGGAATAGCGAAGCAGGGACACCAGCTCCCGCAGCTCCGGAAGATCGAGCTTCACCACATATCCGTCAATCGCCATCTTGCGGAGATATGCCGCCATGTTGGTGGTGCCGAACTGCGCCATCTTCGTTTCAATCATTTCCCGTTCCTGCGGCGTGACGCGGAATTTGAGCTGAACGTCCCGCTTACGTTTTGCCATCGCTCAGCGCTCCGGGGCTTTGGACTTCGCCGAAATTTTCGGCGAAGTTGTTTCAGGCGGCTTTTTCAGCTTATCCCGGACAGAGGTTTTCTGCTGCTCCTGCGCGTAGGCTTTGCGGGTCTGACTGAGAAACAGATCGACCAGACCGGGATGGCTGTTGACGGCCAGATAGCAGTTGCGGTCAGTACCCCATGCGTCGGGATTGGCGGGGATGGACATGGCGTTTGCCCAAGCCCTGTTGTCGGGAGAATACCGCCTGTCCCAATCTGCTTGACAGACGGTGATGGCAAGGATATGAAATGCGCGGTCATAGCCAAACTGCTGCACCACCTGATCGACTGCCGCTGTATCCAGCCGGTTATCCCGGTAGTGGTCGCGGATGGCGGCTTCGATAGCTTCCTTGCAGGCTACGTTCACCTGATTGGATGCACGGTAGGCCGCAAGCTCGTCATGCTCTCTGGCGTAGGCCGCCGTGTGCTTGTAAACAGGAATATTTTTCATCATCGTGCCTCCATTTCTTTCTTGTGGGGCTTTTCCGGTGTGCCATGAACAGGCGGCGCTTTCAACCTGTCCAGAACGGAAGGCCGCGCCGATTTTGCAATCGCCTGCTCAGGCTGCGGCTGTCCCTTGCCGTCCAGATTCAGCTCCATATCCAACTCAATGAGCCGCGCCGTTTTCGCGGCCAGCTCCTGCTCCTGCGGGAACGGCTTGCCGACCTCGGCCTTTGCCGCCGCCTGCTGGTTATAGAGGTTTTCAAGCTGCTCCTGAACGCTGCGCAGACGCTCCGGCATTTTATCCAGCGCGTTCTCAATGCGGACAAGGTTGCCTCTGGCATCCGAACCGAGTTCAACGCGATGGGTCATTTGGCCTTTCAGCGTCAGCGTGTACGTTTTCCACATGGAATCAAAAGCGACGGACATGGTAAAGCCGCGATAGCTGCCGATCTGTACCGGGTCTTTGCCCTTGACCTCCTTGCAGGTATCCAGCAACGCGGCACCGGCGTTTTCCTTATCAGTGAGCCGGTCGCCGCGAATCTCCATGCCGACAAAGCCTTCTGCCGGGAGCGGATGCGCCGCGAGGGTCTGCATATCCGCCTCCAGCCCGCGAACAAAGCCTTTGTGTTCTTCTATCTTTTCTGGGAAGTATTTCAGCAGACTGTCCTCCAAGCGGAATTGCTTGCTGTTGTGGTCTGCTTTCATAATTTTTAGCTTGGACACCTCAATGTCCAAATCCATGCGCTCCTTGATACGGGGATCACCGGCGCATAGCGCTTTGATCTCCGCAAAGGACAGCGCCGTAGCGTCCACGTCCTCACAGGAGCGAACCGGGGATTTTGAGGTCATGATCTGAGAGATGAATTTCTGTTTGTTCTCAACGGTCTGCCAGAGGTAGGCGTCAAACGTCCCTTCGGTCACATAGCGGCAGACATGAACGAGCTTGTTCTGATTGCCCTGACGCTCGATACGGCCTTTTCTCTGCGTGAGATCACGGGGACGCCACGGGCAATCCAAATCGTGAAGTGCGACCAAACGATCCTGCACATTGGTTCCTGCGCCCATCTTGGCCGTGCTGCCCATCAGGACGCGCACCTGACCGCTGCGTACCTTTGCGAACAATTCCCGCTTTTTGACCTCCGTATTGGCGTCGTGGATGAACGCGATTTGCTCCGGGGGCATCCCGGCGGCTATGAGCTTTTGACGCACATCCTCATAGACCGTAAACGGCGTGTCAGAGCTTTCTTCCAACGGAATTGCACTCTCCAGCGCACGGATTTCCGGGTTGTCCAGCGTACCGGGGGAAGCCTTTGCCGCCCGCTGCGAGGGCGTGGCCTTTGGCGTAGAAATGTCGCAAAACACAAGCTGCGTCAGTTTTTCCTCCTCGCCGTCGCGCCAGTATTGGAGAATGTTCGCCACGCACTGATTGACCTTGGTGGTTTCCTCGTCGGGGAGCATGGGATTGATGATGCGCTGGTCAAGCCCCAGCTTGCGTCCGTCCGAGGTGATTTTGAGCATATTGTCCACATCCGGGCTGACCGCACCGCTGTGTACCTTGGACGCTCGTTCCGAGAGGGCTTTCACCATGTCCTGCTGGATCTGTGTGGGTTTGGTGGCGATGGTGTGGTACGCAACCTCCGGTGTGGGCAAGTGGAGCTGATCCGCTGTTTTGATGTCGGCGACCTCTTTGAACAGATTCATCAGCTCCGGGAGGTTAAAGAATTTTGCAAAGCGCGTCCTTGCCCGGTAGCCGGTGCCCTCCGGCGCAAGCTCCAGCGCGGTGGTGGTTTCACCAAAGCGGCTTGCCCAGCAATCGAAGTGGCTCATGCCCATCTCTTGCAGCCGGTCATGCTGTAAATAGCGCTGAATGGTGTATAGCTCCGTCATGGAGTTGGAAACCGGGGTGCCGGTGGCAAACACCACGCCGCGCCCACCGGTCAGCTCATCCATGTAGCGGCACTTGGAGAACATATCCGAGGATTTCTGCGCATCGGTGGTAGAAAGCCCTGCCACGTTGCGCATCTTCGTATAGAGGAAAAGATTTTTATAATTGTCCGACTCGTCCACAAACATCCTGTCTACGCCGAGCTGTTCAAAATAAATCACATCATCCTTGCGGTCGCTGGCTTGCAGCTTTTTCAGCCGCGCCTCCAGCCCCTTTTTCGTGCGCTCCAAGCTCTTGATGGTGAAGCTGTTGCCGCCTGCGAGCTTGGTATCCTGAATACCATCGGTGATTTCCTCAATCTGCTGGTGAAGGAGCTGTTCCTGCCGCTCCGGACTGATGGGGATACGCTCAAACTGGCTGTGGCCGATGATAACGGCGTCATAGTCGCCGGTGGCGATACGGGCGCAGAATTTCTTGCGGTTGTGGGTTTCAAAGTCCTTCTTGGTAGTGACAAGGATATTGGCCGAAGGGTAGAGCCGCAGAAATTCGGATGCCCACTGTTCCGTCAGATGGTTTGGCACGACAAAAATGGATTTCTGGCACAGGCCCAATCTCTTGGATTCCATCGCAGAGGCTACCATTTCAAAGGTTTTTCCCGCGCCAACTTCGTGTGCCAGCAGCGTATTCCCGCCGTACAGCACATGGGCGATGGCGTTTTTCTGATGCTCCCGGAGGGTGATTTCCGGGTTCATACCGGAGAAAACGATGTGGCTGCCGTCATACTCGCGGGGACGAGTGCTGTTCATTTCCTCGTTGTATTGCCGTACCAGCGTTTCGCGCCGCTCCGGGTCTTTCCAAATCCAGTCCTTGAACGCATCCCGGATAAGCTGCTGCTTCTGCGCGGCAAGGGTGGTTTCCTTGGCGTTGAGGACACGGCGCTCCCGTCCGTCTGCATCCTCAATGGTATCGTAGATACGAATGTCGCGGAGATTCAGCGCATCCTCCAGCAGCCGGTAGGCGCTGGCACGGTCTGTGCCGTAGGTGGTGAAAGCCGCCACGTCGTTGTAGCGCACCATGCTCTTGCGGGAAACCTGCCATTCTGCGGTGTATGGGACATAGCTGATCTCAATCTGTCCGCGCAGATAGCGAGGCGTTTCAAAGGTTTCATACATGAATTGCTCGATGTACTTCTTATCAAGCCATGTTGCACCCAGCCGCACTTCGATTTCACTGGCCTCCAAGTCCTTCGGCTGGGCGGCAATCAGGGCATCCACATTTCCGGCAAAGAACGGGTCGCGCGCTGCCACACGCTGCGCGGTGCGGAGCTTCTGCCGGACGTTGCCGGAGAGATATTCGTCCGCCGTCTGCCAGCCCTTCGCCCAATGCTCGCCGCCGTCCTGCAAGTCAAACGGGCCGCTGTTGGGTTCCTTGTAAATGACACCCTTCAAATCCTCAACGATCTGCGGGATTTTCTCGCTGCCACCCATGAGGGAGGCCATAAAATCGAGATCGACACAGGCTTTTTCTCCGATGCAGACAGCAAGGGCTTCGCTGGCGGTATCCACAGAATCTACGCTGCACTGCTGCTTGATGGTGCGCTTGTGGAACATATCCGCCTTGCGCTCCAGCTTTCCGTCGTCGTCCAGCACTTCCAGTGAACACAGGAGATAGTAAGAGGAATCGTCAGAGAACGCAAGACGGTTCGCACGGTCATTGATTAGGCCGTGTTTTGCGGAGAACGCATCATAGAGGCGGTTTAGCTCGGTCTGCGCTTCCTGAATCCGGCTTGCTGCGCTGTACTCGTTCATTTGCAGGGCAATCAGCTCATTCACGCAATCTCGCAGCGTGACCATGCCCTTGACGCGCTCGGCGGCGGTGGCGTTCAGCTCAGGCTTGACCATGCGGCTGTTTTCCCGGTAATACACCTCGCCGCCCACCACGGTGTAGGAGTAGTTTTTCACATTGGGGTCTGCGGGGATGGACGTGTCGATCTGTTCGCCCTCGCCCAGCTCTGGCAGTTCCGCCTCCTGATAGGTGCCGCGAATGTTTTTCACGGCATCATGGAGCTGATCTGCAAGCGCCAGCCCCTCAATGGGGACAACGGTAAAATCCTGCTTGCCGTATTGGGTGCTCTCGGAGGTCTGCCTGCCTAAAATCATCTCCGGGTGGTCAACAAAATAGCGGTTGATGGCAAAGCCATCCTCGTTCTGGCCGAGGTGTACCCAATCCGGTTCGATCTCAATGGGACGGTCACGCTTTTGGAGAAAGAGAATGTCCGAAACCACATCCGTACCGGCGTTGGCGCGGAACGCATTGTTGGGCAGACGAATGGCACCCAGCAGCTCCGCCCGCTGCGCGATGTACCTGCGGACTTCGGGCGATTGCTTGTCCATCGTGTAGCGGGAGGTCACGAACGCGATCACGCCGCCCGGACGCACTTGGTCGAGGGTTTTGGCGAAGAAGTAGTCGTGAATGGAAAAACCGAGCTTGTTATAAGCCCGGTCATCTACCTGATATTGTCCGAACGGGACGTTGCCCACGGCAAGGTCATAGAAGTCTTTTCTGTCCGTTGTCTCAAAGCCCGCGATGGTAATGTCCGCCTTGGGATAAAGCTGCTTGGCAATACGTCCGGTGATGCTGTCCAGCTCCACGCCGTAAAGCTTGCTGCCCTGCATCTGCTCCGGCAGCAGGCCAAAGAAGTTGCCGACGCCCATAGATGGCTCCAGAATGTTGCCAGTCTGGAAGCCCATATTGCCGACCGCTTCATAGATTGCCTTGATGACGGTGGGGCTGGTGTAGTGGGCGTTCAGCGTGGACGCTCTGGCCGCAGCGTATTCCTCCGGGGAAAGTGTGGCGTAAAGCTCTGCAAACTCGTCCGACCAGTTTGGCTTATTCTCGTCGAAGGCATCCGCAAGACCGCCCCAGCCCACATAGCGGGAGAGGATTTCCTGCTGCTCCGGGCTGGCCTGTAAGCCCTCAAACTCCAGCTCTTGCAGGAGGCGGATCGCCGCCATATTTGCCCGAAACTTTGCTTTTGCGCCGCCGACGCCGAGGGCATCATCGGTGATGTGGAAATTCTGCGCGTCGCGGTGGCTTGCCGCCTTGAAGTCAGCGTAAGCGGCCTGCTCCGCAGCGGCAACGCTGGGAAAGCCCTGCCACTCGCCGTCAATGGGGATGGATACCGCAGGACGGTGTGCGGGAGGCTCGTCGATCTCAGCCTGTGAGATGGCATCATCAAAATCAGGCACAAACTCTCCCATTTCCGAGAGTGCCGCTCGCCCTTCCTGCTCCAGAATCAGCCTTTCTTCATCGCTCATGGCGGGCGGTTCAGGCTCGGCGGGTTCCGCAGAGGGCGGGTCATGCTCCGGCTCGTCAAAGCGCAGGGTGCGAATCTCCACATCATAGGGGAGGTCGTTTTTGTCAGCGGGATACACCGCCACGGTCTGCTCGGTGTAGGCGGGTGCCTGTTCCGGCTGCGGATACCGCTCCATGAGCCGTGCGAAGCTCTCCCTGCTCTCCGCACGGGAAACGGGATAGCGAAGCGACGGATCGCGGAGAGAAATATCAAAAAGACCGATGCTCTCAATAATAAACGGCTTGCCGTCCTCCAAATATACCGTATCGCCTACGGAATACGGGAACGATTCTCGCTGCGGGACAGGAGCTGTTTCGGGAACGTCTGTAACTGCTTCCTCTGGCACGCGCCAGCGGTATTGCTCCACATCCTCATCCGAAACATGAATGAGATCGCTGAAATCGAGATTTTCCAGCTCGTTGGTAATAATCTCTTGCAAAGAGCCGTACTGCCGGGTTTCCAGATGCTCATCATCCAGATAGCGCTCCAGTCGATAATTCACAAGGTCAATGTTCACCTGAATGGGGATCTCGTCATCGGTGACGGTGGTGTAAGCAACGCCAATCTTCGCTGGGTCGCTAAAATCCGCCTCTGAGCCGTATTCACTCCGGCAGAAGTCGGAGATCAGTCCCTTTGCACGTTCCATGAGCGCCTGCTCCGCAACACGCTCCGTATCCTGCATCACGCGCTGGATAAATGGATCGCTGTTCAGCTTTTCGGGGTCAACCACTTTACCGCCCACAATGCCACGTTGGGCGAGGGCTTCCCGGATAGCAGCGGGGTCAATATCATCGAAATTGTCGCGTTCCGCCTCGGTGTAGAAGTTATCCTCGCGGATAAGCTGTGCAATGCGCCGCTGCACCTTCGGCCATGTCAATTCAACGGTTTCCGGACTTCCGGCACGGACGATAAAGAGATTGCTGCCCTCCTTGCCGCCGTACTCGTGAGCAAGCCATGCAGCAGTTTCTTTTTCACGTCCGTGCTGCTGCATATACCGCACTACGGCGTGTTTGCTCTCGATATTTCCGTTCCATGTACGGAGCGCATCGTCTATATCGTCTTGCGAGAGCGGTCGCAGCAGATCGTGAAGCCGCTCATAGGTTCCCTCAAAAACCTCCTGATGTAAGCGGCTGCGGAATTCTGGAACATCCGAAAATAGCCGGATAAGCTCCATATCTTTTGAATTGAGAACGGCACGGCGCACAGCGGCATTACACTCGATTTCCGCATTTTCCCGGTCAGAGTGACCGCAGGCGTTGCGATAGGCCGTATCCTCCGAAACCGCTGCCATCACCACCGGCCTGTAATGCTCCAAACGTTCCTGCACCGTGGGCTGAACTTGCTCTGCGGCGGGGTCGCGGAACACCCTCGTGCCGTCCGCGCCGAACTCTGCTTCATAAGCATTGATGGCGGCTTCTGCTTCATGGTCGATAGAACGCAGCGTGTAAATGTGGCGCTCACCTCTAAAGTCTGGCGCTTCGGCAATCGTCACATCATACTTATCGCGCAATTTCTCTACATACATCTCTAAATTGTGCGACGGTACGCCGCACATCTCCACACGGCCAGCGCCGGGGATATTGCGGGTGGTCAGATTCACATCCAGCAGCTCCGCCGCCTGTTTTGCGTCCTCACCGTACATTTCAAAGAAATCCCCCACCTGAAACAGCACGATGTTGTCCGGGTGGGATTCCTTGATGGCGTTATAGCTGTCGTAGGCGGTGTTTCGCACCACATCCTGTGCCTGCGCCTTATCATAAAGCGCCTGTTCGTCTGGTGTAAAATAACGGTTCATCCGAATCAGCTCAGAGATACGCGAAGCGACCTTGTTCCAATTCATCTGAACATCTGCACAGCCCGCTTTTTTCAGCGTGATGCCCTTGCTGCCGTGATCTTCATAGCTGCCGCTTTCTCTGGATACGGCATGGGTATGCCCGCCGATGCCGTACTCCTTTTTCAGAAAATCGGCATTCTCCTTGGGAGTGTGCGAAGTCTGGAAAAACGCATAGATGCGGGTCTTTCCACCCTCAAAGCTGCTCCCGTTTGCAAGAGAAGCCGCAATTTCATCTTCGGTGATAAACCTGCCGGTTTCTGGAATAGCCTCCATATCGGAGCGGAATTCCTTTCGTGGAAGGTACAGATCTTCCAAACGTGTGAGAAGTGCCTGTGGCCGGTGGTAATGGAAGCGCAGCAGCGCACGGTTTTCGCGGTAGGCGTCCATGAATACCTTGTATTCCGACAGGAGCCTTTCCCGGAACGCCGGATTCAGCAGATCGTCCGTCAGACGCTCCGTTTCCTCTGGAAAGCTGGTGCTATGGATATTACCCAAGCAGGACAGATACCCCAGCGACTTTGCTTCATCCGAGAAATCGTGATAAAGGTTCCAGACATCCACAGCAATACCCAGCCGCTCATAGCGCGGGGCTTCCGTGACCTCAAGATTGGTGGCAAATGCGCCGCCGTCCAGAAGTTCCTCAATATGCTCCGCCGCATCTGCCCAGCCTATCACTTGGGCAGAACGAAGATAGCGAGAGGTATCTCCGGTTGCAATATGGATACCGTCGTCCCCGTACCATGCGGAAAGCCTGCCGTTATCCGTAATCAGGCCGTTGCCGCCGTGGTAAAGAGCTTTCAGAAATGCCGCGCGATCCTCTAAAGGCTTTTGCTTGGAGAATTCCGCAGCAATTTTCATCCGCGCTGCATCCGCATTACCGCCCGCGCGCAGGATGTGGTCAATATCATTCTGAGAAATGAACATAGAAAAAGCGGAGGGTGTTACACTCTCCGCTTCTGCGATGGATTGAATTTGTTCTGCCTCTGAGGGGAAGAAGGACATCTGCGCCCCGGCGGGGGCATCGAACATATTTAGCTGAACACCAGTTCCGTGAGGATCGTTTCCTCGGCCTGCGCTTTCAGCGTGTTCATCAGCCCTACCCACTTCATCGGGTCGCTGGCTTTCAGCGCTTCCGTCACGCCCGCTGACTTCATCAGCTCCGGCATCATCTGTTCCAGTCGGTTGTTCGCCGCCTCGTCGATCTCCCGCAGATGAGGGTACAGCTTCTCGGACAGCAGCAGGCTGTTCCACAGCACCGGACGATGCTCCTTCAGGTAATTCTTCCGCATCCTGCCGTACTTGCCCAGCGGGGCTTGCGGCTGCTCGGTCAGGCTCAGATCGGGAATCAGATAATCCCCGCTGCGGGTGTAGGTCAGTTCGCTCATGGCTTTCGCTCCTTTCCGCGATTTTCTCGCGCTCATAATTCTTGATGGTGACTTCGATCTGCCGCAGCACCAGCTCGCTGGACTGGCTGATGGCCGTTCCAAGGGCGGCGACGGTCTGCGGGGTGTTGAAATCAAAGACATTCAGAAAATCCTCATGCTCGAAGTAATCTCCCGGCTGCATCCCGCAGCGGGACAGCAGCGTATAGGTGGTGCTGACAACGGCGGCGTTCCGAAAAGCGGCTCCGATGTTGAACTCATCATAGTCCTCCAAAAAGGAACCGTCAACGATGCCGACAATATCGCGCCGATTGTCGTGCCAGTATTCATCTACAAGCTGCGCCGCCACACGCTCCAACTGATCGGCAAGTCCGTTTTCACCGGAAACGTCAAAGCGCTGTTCCAGCGCCGCAGATACCACCTCACGATGCTCCTGCCGGTATTCCCAAAGATAAGGGCGGCGAGAGTCCTCGCCGCCGCTGGTATCGGAAACATCGAATACATATCGGAGTTTGGGTTGGTCGCTGCTGGTATCCACAAGGGCGATGCCCTTGCTGCCTCGCCGCACATAGCGGCGCATCTGCTTATTCCAAAGGTCGTATTCCGCGCAGGCCGTGGCTTCCGGGCGCTGGGCGAAGATCATGAGCTGCTCGTTGTAGGGGTACTTATACAGCCTTGCGGCGGTGGTCAGAAATGCCGTCCACTTCTGGTAGCTTCCCGTGATCTGCTCCGCCGTGCGGTCTGCCATCTGCGCATAGAGCTGTACTTTACTCGGCATCCATATCCTCCTTTTCAAAATCGGGGAACAGGTCGAGCGCGTCATATTCCGCGTCGCTCATCCTACGCAGCTTTGCGATGGCGCTGTCCGTCAGCTCCCGCAGCTCCGTTTCATCCGCAGCGAGGTAGCCGCGCATTTCCTCCAGCGCCGCGATCAAGCCCGTGCGGGTGCCGGTGTTGTAGAGGCTCATAAGCTGCCGTTCTTCAAATGTGATGTTCATATCAAAGCTCCTTTTCCGCGCTCTTTTTCGGCGCTGTTTTGTGTGGACGTTCCTGAACAGGCTGGTTCTTGAGCTGCTCCAGCACGGAGGGCTTGCGTTCACCGGCATCCCGTTCCCGGTGGGCAGCCGCCGCCAAATCCATCAGGGAGATGGACATACCGGCCTTGACCTGTGCCTCAAGATTGGCAACGGTGGGCTGTTTGGAGCCGTTATTGATAATGCCGTCGATCATGCCGTAATCGTCCTCCATCGACATTTCGGCGGCTTTCAGGTAATTCTCCGGCTTCTGAAAAGCGGGCAGCTCCTGAAATCCCATGCTGTCACAGTAGTGATAGGATACCTTGCCGTTCTGTTTCAGCGCAACGATGTCGCTGACGGAGAGGCTGTGTCCCACAAAATCGCCGGGGCGCTCGTCGTTGAAAATGTAGTAGAAGTTTTCAAGGATTCTGCCGGTATCATCGTCCGGGTACACCTCACGGGTATAAATGGCTTCATAGTTGGCCGGGTCAGGCGGTGCGGCCAGACTGCCGAGGCTGGCAAAACGCAGCTCGACCGGCGCGTCCCGGCGCAGTTGATAGATCGCCATAGAATCGGTGGGGCTGTTCAAAAAGCGCTGTTCCACATCACGGGGCGGGATATGGCCTTTGACCGCATCCCAATCCGGTCTTGTGACGCCGAACATTCCGTCGTGCTTGATGATGTCCTCGGCTTCAAAGACCATTTCCTCGGCGTTGTCGGGATAGAGCATATAAACCGTGATGTCATGCTCCAGCAGCTCCACCGCCCGATCCTTGGAAAGTGGGAGCATATCGCTATCCAGATACCCATAGCTGCGCATATCGTCCACCGTCAGCGTGGGGTCAGGCATCGGGACGGCCTGTTCCAGCTCCGGGAGCATATTATCTGCCGCATCGGTGGGAACAGCGACTGCGCCGGTGATCTGTTCGCTGTCCAAGGGCGGCGTAATCTGCGCCTCCTGCAAGTCCTCCAGAATTTTCATATCTGCAAAGGTCACCTTGGTTGGTGTCATGCCCTGAATGGCAAATACCTCCGTTCGGACAGCCCCGGCAACAGATGCAACCGGCGAATCTTCAATGGCGCTGCTGTCAATAACACCGCCATCCAGCAGCTTTTTGCTTTCCTTGTCGTAGAGCGAATAGTCCCAACCGCCGTCTGTATGCTGCACATGGAGATATACCGAGCCATCCACAAGATAAAGCGCTTCGTCTGTTTGTGTGGCGCTCACTTCTTCACGATTGATGCCGCGCTCCTTGCAAATCTCCGCAAAGTGCCGGTCAATGTCCGTAATCAGCTCGGAGGCAGTCTTGTTGATGGTTTCCAGACTGGTGCGAAGTTCTTTCAACTCCTTGCCCTTTGACCATGTGGCGATATAGCCGAAGCTGTTTTCGCCCGTTTCAATGCCGTAATACTGGCAGACCGCATAGGAGATGCTTTCGGCCTCGACCTCCTCGGTGTTGCGGCTCTTTTCACCGGGGACAAGGATCGTCTCACCATCGTCCGCAAGCTCCGTCATGTGTTCGTAGTCGTGGAGCTTGGCGTGGGCAATCTCATGGACGGCGGCGCATACCGTCTGCACCTCACTCATACCGGCGCGGATGGTGATGCTCTGCGCCTTAATGCTGAAAAAGCCGTCCGTATCCCGCGCAACGGGCTTTATCTCCATCGGAACGGGAGAAGCGCGGCGCAGCGCCTCCATGAAAACCTCATACTGCTGCACATTGCCACTCAGATCGGCGGCAAGCTGGGGCAAGGGCTTTCCCGCAGTCTGTGACACATCAAAGACGGACACCACCTTGAACATAGGAATACGGATTTCCTTTTCCTCAATGATGGCCTTGCCGTCTGCATCCAGTATCGGCGCGTTGGTTTCGGGGTCGGTCTTGATTTCCTCGACCTTTTTCTTATAGGGAGTAGGAGCGATGATGCGGATACCTTTTTCGCCTTTCAGGACGTTCCTGCCGAACTGATCGCGCCACTTGTTGAAGCCCGCCACATGGGTGGCGTCGGGGCGCTGCATATAGATGAGCATGGTATTATTGACCGAGTAGCGGTGAAAGCGGCTCATGGTGGAGAGATACTGCTGGTACTTATCGCTCTCGAACAGCTCCTTGATGCCATTTTCGATGCTGTCAACGATCTCCCGCATCCGGTCTTTGCTGGTTTGTTTTTCAGCCATGATGATCTCCTTTCAGAAAAAATAGCGCCCCTGCGCAGAAGAAAACACATCCTGCACAGGGGCGATTCTCCGCAGATAGACGTTGTTTTTGAGCTTGCGGATAGAATGACGCAGCCCCTTGTGATTCCGCATGGAAAAAGCCTTGCGGCACGGGGCTTTTACGCCCTCTATTTGCGGAGGTTCCAGTATTGTTCACGCTTTCGTTTGGCGTCCTGCTTTCGACGCTCCTGCTTGGCGCAGGCGGGGCAATATTTGATGCGGTTAGAGGAAGAATAGACCGGCTTACCGCAGACGGCGCAGCGCTTTCCCGGCCTTTCCCGCATCACGTCGGCCAGCAGCTCATGGTCGGCGGGAAGTACCGCGTTTCGGAACCAGTTGCACAGCAGCGAGTAGGAAATACCCTGTACGCAGACGCAAGGCTCTCCATCATCCAGCGCGAGGCAGTTGCCGTGATCGTAATTACAGCAGAGCTTCCGAATGAGCTTTTTGGAGCGGCGGAGCTGCTTGTGATCCATACGCGGCGTATCAGTCATTGTCGAACACCAGCTTATAGCCCGTGCGCTGCCCATCGTCCTCCAAAAGAACGACGGCATCATAGGTCTTTCCGGTCTTTTCAGAATAACAGCCTATCAGCGGAGCGCGGCCATTTTTCAAAAGTGCGGCGGCAAGAGATTTCGTCAGCGCCTTTTTCTTGGCGGTGAAAAAGCGGCTGTTTTTCCAGAGAACAAAGGAACAGGTGCGGTTCTCACAGAAAAAGCCTTTCGGTGATTCCGTCACCTCGGCTCCGCAGCGGGGACACCTGCCGACTACCTCACGCCCGGAGGGGAACAGGACTTCCGCACCGGGGATGGGCTTGTAGGTCTGCACCAGCTCATTCAGCATGGCGGCGATCCCATCCATGAAGCTGTCCGGGGCGATTTCGCCGCGCTCGATCTCTTTCAGGCGGTGTTCCCATTCAGCGGTGAGCTGCGGAGACTGGAGCTGTTCGGGCAGAACGGTGATAAGCGCCGTGCCGGTGGAGGTGGGCAGCAGATTTGTGATCTTCTTGGACTTCCTGCGCTCCACAAAACCGGAGGACACCAGCTTTTCAATGATACCGGAACGGGTCGCCGGGGTGCCAATGCCCTTGCGCTCGGCATCATCTGGCATATCCTCCTTGCCCGCGTTCTCCATCGCAGCCAGCAGCGTATCCTCGGTGAAATGCTTGGGCGGCGTGGTTTTTCCGGTCTTGACCGATGCGGCAGATACGGAAAGCGTCTGTTGCTCCGTCACCACCGGCAGCGCGGGCGCTGCCTCTGCCTGCTCCTGCTCATAGCGCTTCCAGCCGGGAGCAAGGACGGTTTTGCCCTTGGCGGTGAAGCTCTGACCGGCACAGTCCACCGTAATGACCGTTTCTGCGTAGCGATGTGGTTCATCCACCGCACGAAGCAAGCCCCTTGCCGCCAGTTTCAGCACCTCGCGTTCGCCCAGCGGCAGAGAGGCTATATCTACCTTTTCCGCGCTGATGGTGGGAACAATGGCGTGGTGATCGGTGACTTTTTTACTGCTGCATACCTGCTTGGCGCAGATGGTCGGCGGCTTCTCCATGCCGCAGACAGCGGCAGCGGCGGCGACAAGGCCGGGGACGCTGCCCTCCATATCGTCGGTCAGATAGCGGCTGTCGGTGCGCGGGTAGGTACAGAGCTTCTTTTCATAGAGCGCTTGGAGATAGTCGAGGGTCTGCTGGGAGGTGTAGCCGAGAACGCGGTTGGCGTCGCGCTGGAGGGCGGTCAAATCGTAGAGCGCGGGCGCTTTCTCAGACTTTTCCTTGCGCTCCACGCTTTTGACGGTTACTGCCTTGCCCTTGCAGGCGTTGGCGATGGCGTCGGCGTCCTTCCTGTCCTTCATTCGGCCTGTCGTGGCGGGGAAGGCGCAACCGCGCCGGACGCTGGTTCAATGGAG
>OASY01000162.1_pt1 | contig 58817 bp, 63 predicted proteins | sample 1501231 | NCBI WGS metagenome assembly OASY01 (sample SAMEA2579917, study PRJEB22360) | human gut metagenome | biome: human gut; feature: human-associated habitat; material: faeces | place: Denmark | collected 2008/2010 | reverse complement strand
GTGCAAGATTCCCTTTCATGATCTTGATCATATCTGAAATATAAAACTGCGGCCGGCAATCCACAAGCATGTGGATATGATCCGGCATGACTTCCATTGCCAGGATCTGAAACCGATACTCTTCTGCCAGATCCTGCAGCATCTTTTTGCATTCCAGGTCGATTCCGTGTCTGTATTATACCATATGCATTTCTTTAAGTAAACATTTGTTCTGTATATTTTTTATAAAAATTGCGCGTCTAACTCATCACTGAAGTAACGAGAATGCGACGCGCAGTTATTCAATATCTCCATGTATTTTAAATAAATAATGTCGGTTTTCAGCATTTCCTCTTGTCCAAAGTTCATTCATTCTATCACTCTCATCTATATGATATGATACTTCTTCAAAACTATTATTATTGTCTCTGTATACTTTTTCTAGTATGCGATCATAATTTGTCGTTATTACAAATCCATGAAAAATGTCCGGTAACAAATTTACTGCCATATTTTTAACTGTTTTTATCTTTTCTTTGCTGAATGCATCTGTAAGCGCCGAATAAAACTCTCCCTCGCCCAATTCTTCTAATACATCTGATGCGGCGCATTCATACTCTCCCGCCTCTATCCTCTTCCAAATCTTTTTAGGAAATTCTGAATCAAATGATTTCTTAGACACATCGATTAAAAAATCCCCCCACAATTCATATATAGGAACCGACATTCCGGCTCCAATAAACGGAATTATATTTTCTTTCTTACACTCTTTAATCAAATTGTCTATATATTTCTTATTGCTTCCAATCTCAAGTATCTCGCTAATTTTTATCATTTTGTATTCCTCCTTGCTTTTTCTTCCCTATAGATTCGTACATTATAATTATACTTTATCACAATATTTTTAGAAAGCTAGAATTTATAGAATATTTAATGATGTTGACTTAATTCTTCTAAACCATGAGCAATTCGTCATTAAGCTGTAATGTCTTATTGATGCTTGCTATATTATTATCCAAACTTCTGTCAGTTAATCTCTTCCATATAAATCTCTGGTATATACTTTCTCCCTTACATCATCCAGGCATCTGTCATATCTGTTAGCCATAATCGCCTGACTCTGTTCCTTAAACTTCTCCAAATCATTCACTATCCTGCTTCCAAAGAAAGTAGTTCCATCCTCTAATGTCGGCTCATAAATAATCACTGTCGCGCCCTTCGCTTAATACGCTTCATAACCCCCTGGATTGATAACTAACGGAAATTATCGAAATTCGATTTCATAGTCAAACTGTTTCCATTGTTTCTAGTCCATATAAGGTCTCCAACATATGAGTGTACTGTTTTTACATACTTTAGTATAAAGTATAAGCGTAAAATTACAGTCTTACAAGTGTATATCTTTTTTTGTGGATATTATTTTTTCAGGCAGAACCAAAAAAACTCCCGGAGGGAAAGTAGCGTAAACGGTAGAATACGAGTACCTTGACAAATAGCAGACCGCTTTTGCGGTCTGTTTATTTTCCGCTGGCTTTTTGCGGCTTTCTAATGTTTTCGGGCAACATATCTGACCATGGCAGAAGTTCTGCAAGAAAATCTGTGTTTTTGTCATCTACATGTTTGGGAATCTCCGCAAGCAGATATTCGAAATAATTGAAAGGTTTCAGGTTATTCGCCTTTGCAGTTTCTGCGATACCGTAGATGATCGCTGAACTATTGGCTCCATTGACCGTATCGATCATCTCCCAGTTTTTCTTCCCTATACAGAATCCACGGATCGCACGTTCGCTGGCATTGTTGTCTATTGGAACATCCCCATCTTCCCTGTGTGTTAGGATAGTTGTCAGCAGACGGTAGATGCTATATGTTGATTACTATTTTTCATTTACCAGTAAATTTTATATTCAAAATTCAATTCTGGCTTTTGAATATGCCAATGATACGGCGAAAAAAAGTCATGTTCTTTATATATTTTATCTCCTATTAATTACTAGAATCATTCACTTAAATCAAAGAAATGAATAATACATATGAAAAGCTATTATTTAACAGCTTCTCACATATGTTATTCATAGCCTTCGTGTCCTTTAATGGATTTTTTATTTATCTTCCTCAATTTCTGTTTTCTACATTCCGTCTGTTTTTTATTTATTATAACAATCTTCATCTTGAATCGCAATGGTTTTTCTATATTTCCGCTTTCATTTCCACTTTCCTCCCATATTTTCTGCTATATTCTGCCGTTGTCAATGCTCCGCTGCCTTTCCCGGCCTGGATTATGATTAGTTTATCAGACCAGCTGCTGATCAGACGGTTTCTTCTGGGGAACGTGTATCTGGATGGTGGAGTTCCGGGTGGGTATTCTGACAGGAGCAGACCTTTTTCCTCTATACACTTCATCAGTTTGTGGTGTTCGCTTGGATAACAGATATCCAGACCATTTCCTAATATTGCTATTGTATAGCCACCGGCATTGAGACATGCAGTATGTGCATAGCTGTCGATTCCTTTGGCCATTCCGCTGACAACTGCAATCCGGGTCTTTGCATATTCTGATGCCAGAAATACCGTTTCCTGTTTTGCTTTCTGGCTGCATCTTCTTGCACCTACTATTCCAACTGTCTGATCCATTTTCTTGATGTTTCCTTTATAGTATAGCATTGGTGGTGCATCAGCAGGTTCTCTGGCACGCAAGGGATAACGCTCATCATTCCAGCATAAGATAGAGATATTTTTGTTTTGACAATCATCCATGATCCTCTTCGCTTTTTCCAATGAATGATTCCTGATGATACTTTCTCTTTGTCTTGCAGACAGTCCTGACATTCCGCTTAGGGTTTCATGGTCAGCCTGATAAATCTTTTCCGCATCTCCCAGTTCTTTTATCAGGTATCTGGTTGTAACAGGGCCGATAAATGGTATCTGCGTAAGCCATATCCAGTATATCATTATTTAACCACCACCATTTTACTATTGCTTTTGTCCAGCTCCCGGCACGTCAGAACTTTTTCTATATCTTTTTGACGGATTTTTTCTTCTCCATCCAGGTCCGCACTGGTCCTGGCAAGTCTTAATAGTTTGTGAATCACACGGGCACTATATCCATACTTTTCACTGGTCTCTCTCAGCAGCTTCAATGAATCTTTATCCAGCACACAATATCTCTGTATGAGTTCCGTTGTCATCTGCGCATTACAGTTGATCCCTTTTTCCTGCGCATATCTCTCCTGCTGTATCTTTCTGGCTTTTTCTACCTTTGTACGCAATTCTTCCGAAGAAGCCCCTGATTTCTGGTCTGCTATTGCAAAGAAATCTACAGGATGGACTTCTTTCTGTATATCTATCCGGTCCATGATAGGGCCAGAGATCTTTCCCCTGTATTTAATAATCTCATAATCCGTACACTTACATTTTGCACCTGGATAATAGCCACACGGACAGGGATTCATAGCTGTAATAAACATAAAACTGGAAGGAAACGTATGAGTACCGTTCACTCTCGAAATAGATACTTTTTTATCTTCTATCGGCTGGCGTAATGCGTCAAGAGTCCGCCTTGAAAATTCAGCAAGTTCATCCAGGAACAGTACCCCATTATGTGCCAGTGATACCTCACCCGGCATTGCATAGGCACCGCCGCCGATCAGAGCATTCAATGATGCATTATGATGCGGGGCACGGAACGGTCTGTATTTCATCAGGGCATGTCCATTGGGAAGCAGACCGGAAATACTGTATATTTTTGTTACTTCCAGACATTCTTCCTCTGTCATTTCCGGGAGGATCGTTGGAATCCTCTGCGCAATCATGGTCTTTCCGCATCCGGGCTCCCCGACCATCAGCATATTGTGCCCTCCTGCCGCAGCAAGAACAACCGCCTCTATCAGCTCATCCTGTCCTTTGACATCTTTAAAATCCAGAACTATCCCTGATTCTTCCGAACCTTTTTCCTTTTCACCCACATGGATTTCTCCCCCTGATGTTTTTCCTTCAAGACAGCGGATCACGCCTGTCAGATCATGAAATCCCAGAATTTCTACTCCATGCACCAGTCCTGCTTCTTTAAGATTAGCCTCCGGCACGATAATCTTCTTTATTCCTTTCTTCTGACCGGCAATGATCATCGGCAAAATCCCTCTGCAGGCTCTTAACCTTCCATCTAATGACAGTTCTCCGATAAAGCCATATTCTTTCAGGTTCTTCACCCCTATGTCTCCGTTCTGGCAGAGCACTCCAATCGCCATTGCAAGATCAAAATGAGAACCACTTTTCTTTTTATCACTGGGTGCAAGACTGATGATCACACGCTTTTTAGGAAAAACATAACTGCTCTCATCAATTGCTGCCTGGATTCTCTCTGCCGCTTCTTTTACAGCCTGATCCCCAAGACCGATGATCGATATCACCAGCTGTCCCTCAAGCATCTTTACTTCTATATCCACAGGATACCCATCAATCCCCTGAATTGCAAAACTTCTTACCACGGTAGCCATAATTCATCTTCCCCTATCATTTTTCTGATATGCTGTTCCTGCACTATATATTTGTGTCCTATATCTTCCACAAACTCCCTGTATTGATAAATACTGTTTTTCGGAAAGTACGCAAGTGTCTTCTTTTTTTCTGTGATCCCATCATCCGCAATCCCTATCATTGTCCGATAGCTGCTCCATAAATAATCTTCCGGATAATCTGCCATCTGCGCTTTTACCGGATTAAGATGTATGTAACGACTTGTCTGGAGAAAATAGGCATCTTCTTTTACAAGACAGGATTTATACCGGCTCTCAAAAACATGCCCCCTGTAACCATACTTATGGTTATAATAAATGGCATAACACTCTGACATATATTTCATGAACTTCCCGATTTCTATATCGCCTGTTTCAAGCAACAGATGGACATGGTTTGTCATCAGACAATACGCATGCAACCAGCAGTTATATTTACTCAATGATGTCTTTATTATCTGCAACAGTACCTGATGATCCATCTCATCTTCAAATATTGGTTTTCTTCTCACTCCTCTATGCATGATGTGGTAAATTGCCCCCGGATACCAGTCCCTTAATTTTCTTGCGATCTTTCTCCCTCCATTTCGCTTTTTATTCTCAATAATACTATCATTTATAATTATATTGAAATAAAAATCTGTCAATCATCACAGATTTTTATTTCAATATGTTTTCCAAGTGCATTCGCATATTTCTCCAGTACAACCAACGTTGGTACCCTGCCGCCGCTCTCAAACCGAGCCATATTCGACGGTTTTATCCCTGTAATGTCCGCTATTTCCTGCTGCGTCATTTTCTGGCGGTGTCTCTCCTCCACTAACTGCCGGATTGTTTCCGAAGATCTGCTCAACACCTTTTCCTGAATCTTCTCTGTATATACTTCCAGTCTCTTTTCCCTGGCTTCCTTTTCTGTCAGGTATTCTTTCATGTTCTCCTGCATTTGCTTATCTCCCTATCCCATCTCTGATATTTTATTTACGAAATTTTATCACTCATGATAAGTTTTTGCAAGATATTTTATGTTTCTTTTATAGAATTTTTAGTTCTGCTTTATTTTCTTTATCGGTATTTCATGGGGTCTGACCCCAATGTGCTCTCATAAATGCTTGCTCCGCAGCTTCAATATCCTTAAACTGAAAGCAGCCTTGAACATTCCCGAGCTTGTCAACTTTTTGTTTTGGAGCATTTATTCCAATATCTGCAAACTTTTTGCATAACTCATATAAGCCTGACTCACTTTGTTTTTCAGCCACAAGCTGTTTTATTTCATTAGATTCGATTCTATCTTCTACAGACGAAAAATGATTATAGAATCCTTCACATTTATTTCGTATTACCATAAAAACACCCCCGTTATATGCCTATTCAACATTTCTTATATACTCTGTCTTTTGTCAAATTCGCTCACAATGATCAGCATCCACACTTTGCGGTTCTAAAACAATATACCTATAAAACTCTCTTCCCTTTTCAGTAATATACGGATGATCTCCATACATAGGAGCCCCGCTCAATCTGTTTGCTTGATTATGTGTAAAATAATTAACTAAATTCAACGATTCTAAATCTCGTATCAATTCCTTAATTGTTTCTTCCGGCAAACCATCAACTTTTTCTTTTATACACTTCATAATCTCATCCAAATCTTTATCCAACTGCTGCATATGTATCTCTCGACAATCATAAAACGCCGACAAAATCAACAGATGCTGTACAGTAACTTGGTTTAATATTCTTTGAAATGATTCTGTCTTATCATATGTTGCTGATTGCTTTGTTATAGAATTTATCAGCAAATGGCGAAGATAACTTCTTTTTTCCTTTGTTCTTTGATGCAGTATATCAATCAAGAGATTCTCAAAAATATCCAGGAACTCCTCATTCTCAACAAAGGATTTCACAATTGCAGCATCCAACTTATCTGAACCGTATTTATCTTCCATTTCAACTTTAAAATTTTCAATAAACTCTGTCAACTTTGCCTCTTTACGATCGGAGTATACATCCGATATTATCGAAGCAAACGAACCTCCCACTACAGGAACTGCGCTTATCGTGGCCTTCACACCCGTCATAAACATATCTTTTTTATCCATACATCTTCGCCTTCTTTCGGCAAATTGAAAACTATTTCCACACACTGTCAACCATCGGTCAGCATTTACTTCCGCTGTCAATCATCCGCCTCGCAGAGGCTGTTGACTTGGATGACTACCGCACAAGTAGTGCTGGAAAATAAATTGTTTTTAGCTTTATACCTTTTTAAGAAAATTTATGATTTTTCACTGGAGTCAGTCGCCTTATATTTTTCTTAACGGTGCCTGACCCCGTCTACTTCCAGAAAAATAACAGAGCAGGCAAAAAATCAGCACGACTTGATTTCTTCTAAGTAGCTATAAACCGATTTTCGTAGAATCTCGATAGTCGCCTTATAGGTATCAATCTCATTCCAAACCTGCTGATTTACAACACGAATCATTTTCTCGTTTACATACTCTCCTATTGTACTTAAATAGCTTGTAAATTCATAAAAAGCTCGCATGAAATCCTTAATCTGCATGTGTCTATCAGTTCCTTCAATAGCAATTGACCGATACATTAACTGTTGAATACTAAGTTCAAAGGCATCACTGTTCATTACAAGTTCGGTCGGGAAACCTATAAAAACATCTACCGCCATCATTTCTTGAATATGGTATTTCACAACCTCATTTAAAAATGTGGTTCTAAGCTCATTCTCTGATTTTAGTAAATCCGTATACTTATCGGCTATTGGAGTCATTCCAACGCTTACAGCATTCTTTTTCTCCTGATATAAATAAGGATAATAATTTTTTAAAATAATATCATTCGATTTAATAAAATGCTCAATATCATCCCAGAATACAATCTCAACCGGAAATTGTCCTGCTGCTACTCTTTTATCGAAGACTTGAAAAACATGTTCCTGAACTTTGGTGTCTCTTTCAGCTGCAACCGCAATTACGAAAAGCTTCATCGGAACAGGAGATGATTCTGCTTCCCTAATCCATTTGTCAACGCTGTCTATGTTCACAGAACTCTGCTTTACATCTTTGCATTGTACACAAACAAGTGAATAATCACCTCTCGTAACCACAACATCGACACCGTGCTGCTTTTGCCCTTGTCTTCCCAGCAAAGTAGCATTGCCCTTATACCTTACAGCTGCAAAATCTAATAGCAAGTTTTCAAATTCTTTTGGATCAGTCGGAGCTGATATTTTATACATCGATAATGATGGCACATGACCGACCTCCTTTCATCGTTATCCCCCTAGGTCACTTTCTTCCTGCCGTTGCGTGTTACCGGTGCCTGCCCCCATCTATGTTCTTATTACACTTTCTACACTCTGTCAACCATCGGTCAACTATTTACAGCTGTCTATCACCCGCCACGCAGAGGCTGTTGACTTGGGTGACTACCGCACTCGATGTGCGGCGAAATAAATATTGCAATTTAATATAGCTTTAAAAATTTATTGGCAGATGCCTGACCGCTTCTACCTTTTATCACGTTCTAAACACAGTAACATCTTTTAATTTCAGACGTTCTACTAATTCAACCAGGCGTTTCATGTCCTCATAGCTGTGATAACCTATAATCCACTTTGCATTACAATGTTTATTTACCTCATCAAAATATGGATAATCGACCTCAGATAAGGAGTGGCCAATTACATATACTTCCTCTATCGCACTCAAGCCTTCAAAGAAAGCACTATGTTTCTTTATTATTTCACTGCATTTCTTTGTGGTTGACTCATCATACCAGGCTGCTTCTCTGGCAGCTGTTTCCATTGCGGATTCAAAGATGTATCTCTTATACGGATTTTTAAATTTAATGGGCTTCAGTTCTACTTTATCCCATTGTTCTTCTTCAAGGCCTGGAACATGTCCTAAAATGATTTCATCCGGCTTACCTTTTTTACGATTTTTTCGACATCCATGTATATAGCACACCTTTTTCGCACCATACAAGTCTTCAATAAACTCTGTATAATTGAAAGAAAGCACTTTATAATTGCCACGTAGTACAGAAAATGGTCTGCTTGTCCCCTCTACAGTCAAAGTCTTTATCCACTTTTTAAATCTCTGATTTAATTCTCTTGGAATATTGAATGTTGGGCCTATTGCCGTTTCGACAGCCGCAAAGAAATCAGCAGCTTGTGCATCCGGATCATATGCTCCAAAATTATCAAGCCACATATCTAAGACGGTGGGATTTAAGAACATACTATAATTGAGTCTGCCAAGGGAATCCTCTAAATTTGACCACAAATCCCCCGGCACATCCAAATACGTCTCCATTTCATAACGGAGCGAACTGTTCTTTCCAATAGTCTTTTGAAAATCCCAGTAGGAAGATTTCACACCATGCATGATATCGAATCCATTTCCAATAATAACAAGTGAATGCTCCGGATTTTCGAATTTCAATTCCCCAAGCGATATTTTCTGGTATGGAAGAGACTTCAAAAGAATAGATAGTTTTCTTTCAGCCTCTTCCCATTTCTTTTGCGCCTCAGCTTCTTTTTTTGCTGCCTTTCTTGCTTTCCTGCATTCCGGACACCTTTTGGGCATTTCGTAATTCATGGATGCATAAAAATATTGTTCTTTAGAAGAAAAATTAAATTCTTTGCCACACTCTTTACATATGATATTCATGGTATTAGTTCCTCTTGTGTTTGTAAACAACACCTATTCCTGACTACTTGCTATCTCAGCATAATATATTTTCACTGCCCCAGCTTCGCAAACATCTCTTTCCTTTTCTCACTCACCCTTAAATTTTTCCGCAGCTGTTTCCGTTCTTCCGAGTTCTTTACCATATACACGGCATAACGCCACAGCTCATGCGACCAAGCAAACACTTTCAGCTTCGGGTACTTTTTCAGTAGTTTCCAGTTCTTAATTCCGTTTTTCTGCAAATCTTTCATCCTGCCAACAAATCCATTGGTTCTTGCCAGAGCATTTACCACACGGACGGCATCGACATTTTCTTTGTGGCCAAAGTTATCCTTCATCAGGATATATTCCATCAGCTCTTCGCAGAGCTTCTCATCCGCATCTTTACACCATGTTATTTCTTTCCGAAGTCCCAGATAAATCTGGCACATCTTCGTTACGGTAACCGCCAATGGCTTCAGTCCGGCTTTTTCATAAACTGAACTATACTCTTCCCATTTTTCGTTGTCAAGCTGCTTGTCCACATACATCATCCAGTCAATGATTTGACGCAGCCTCAATCCACTCCTGAAATGCTTCACGATATGAAGCATCAGAACCAGACCATTTTGCAGAGATGGCAAAACAGGAATCATAAAATCGTCTAATTTAACTTTTTCCACATTCTTCAATCCGTCCTGGAACAAATCATAAAGATATGTATCTCCTCCCATCATTCCGGCAGGCCAGCGGTGTATTTCAAAGGTGATATTGTTTTTGGCCAACATATAGTGGTAATCCACATTATCTTCATCTGCTTCCAGAATATATCCGTTATCCAGTATAAGCTGATATGCCCGTTTAAACTTATCCTCTGGTACTAAGAAGTCCACATCTCCCATAATCCGGCATTGCGGATCTGAATAATAGATTGCTACGGCACAGCCTTTTAAAATTGCCAAGGGTGTTTCCTGTCAGTACCTCTTCCTTCCCCCTGATTCACAATATATCACCAAAACACAATAATCACAATACTCACCGCCACCACAATCACCCAGAACACAAGCCACCCATACAGATAACGCAGTCTCTCATCCTCCCCCATTACACGCTTCGGCTTTCTCCATCCTTTATTGCTCTCCCGTCCTCCATTCAGAGCCTCCAAGAACTCCTCTGCTGACTGATATCGCTCATCAGTATCAAGTCTGAGCGCCTTCATAACAGCATCATTAAGACAGTCCGATATCTCCGGATTCATCGTCTTCGGCGCTGCCAGACAATCTTTTATCTGTCGCTCTATCGCCTCCGGCACACGCTTTCCTGTACACAACTGATACAACACTGCCCCAAGCGCATACAGATCCGTCCACGGTCCTAACCGTCCCCTGCTTAGATACTGCTCCGGCGGCGCATATCCGCTCCGCAATATCACAGAAAAGGAGCGATTCTGCTCCACATCGGCAATACGGACTGCCGCTCCAAAGTCAAACAATTTCACCTGATGGTCATCAGTCAGAAAAATATTGTCCAGGCAAATATCCCGATGGATAATTCCATGTCCATGCATAAATGTAATCGCCTGAAGCAGTTCCCCTCCAAACATCAGAATCTCTTCTTCCTCCAGCTTCCCATCTTTGCTGCTTAAGTATGCCTTAAGAGTTCTCCCCCGCATCAACTCCATCACATAGTAAGCAGTGTGATTCTCTTCAAATGCGTCATAGAACACCGGAAACTGCCTGCATTCTCCCAGCATCTCCAGCAGAGAACCCTCCCTGAAAAAATACTGTCTGCCGTCATCAAATGGCACCACAGTATTCATGGAATTCAGCCGACAACTTCTGCCATCTGCATCGCGTGTTACATACCCGGACGGAAAATACTCTTTCACTGCCGTTTTGATTCCCGTCAACCGATCCAGTGCCTGGTATACATATGCACTTCCTCCAATCCCCAGCAACTCTTTGATTTCATAGCGTCCATGCAGCACAATTCCCGGTCGCAGTGCATATCTATCATCCATTTTTTTAATTCCTTTCAAGCAATCTCTGTCAGAGAATCACCACCTTAAACTCCGTCTTCCCTGCTATGATCACTGCCCCCTGCGGAACCAGCACCCACGCCATCGGCTCCAGTTGAACCCCGTTGCAATATACTCCATTTCTACTGCTCATAGGGCACATCTCCAGTTCATCATTGCTGTGCCGAAACACTAGGTGGAATCTGCTGACCGTTATATCAGAGATCATAATATCCATCTCCTTGCTGCGCCCAAAGGTCGTTTCCTCCTTCATCAGGAACTCAATTCGATCCGAAGGAGAATTTGCAATTCTGACAAACTCCAGGCGTGCAAAAGAAGACACTCCCATATACTCCGTAGAAAGAGAAACCGTTCGACTTGAAGCATAAACAGCCTTCTCCTCGCATACCATAGAAAACTGTCCATTTAAATCTCTGTACTCATACATCTGCTTTGACTCCTGATTCCAATCACGCTTAGACTTTAACTCACGTTTCACTTTCCTGATGCCAAATATCTGGCACAGCAGATAGCCAATCACAATCGCCCCTATCGTAACGATAAGAACCAAAATTAGATTTAACAGATCAAATGTCATGTGCTTCTCCCTTCACCTGCAGCAACAATGCAATCAAAAAATAAATGAGACTGATTACTTTTACATATTGATACAGCTTATCAATGACCTTCTCCGATGACAACTGCGGCACATTCAGCAGAAAACTTGCATAAATCGCTCCATATGAAAGGAAAAAGATAATCAGCAGCACCATAAACGCCGGAAATACCACATCCCGAATCTGTGTATTCCGATATTCCTTTTTCGCCAGCTCCACCGATATAGATGAGGCAATCACCAGAGTGAAAGTGCAAAGTTCAGAAATATACTGCCGCCTGGGATCTTCTGTCAGCCCGAACATCCAATGCAGCAATATGTAAAAGAACAATGGGGTAAGTGAAAATACCACAGTCTTCAAAAACCACTGCCCTAGATTCAAAATGATGTGTTTCAACTGTTTCCAGCCCATCCTCAACGTCCTTTCATCTGCTGTTGTCATCACTGTCTCCTGCTCTTACTGCTCTTCTACTTCATATCCGATATACAATTCTCCACTAATATTCCGAATTGCAATTTGGTCATTTGCATTCAGTGCTTTCTTTCGTATAAGCACTGTAATCCCATCCTTGGTTTCAAAATCATTATTCAACCAACAGTTATACATCCGATAGCCACAAACTTCCATACAAATATTACTATCATACCTATGATGAAGCAAACAGAGTAACGCTAATGAGCCGAAGATAATCAGAAAAGTTACTACACTTTGCCATTTAGTGAAATCAAACGCAAGAAGTGGCAACGCATTCGAAAGCAAATAGGTAGTTGTGGATACTGTGTCCTTTTCCGCAGTCACAACCGAAAACCTTTCGTAATTTTGACCTCTCTCACGCCGCATGGTTTTCCATATTGATACAGTACTAATAGTAAGTCCGACACCTAGTAATATCAATCCAATTATTTCTGTGTATGGGTTCGTTCTATCAGTATACAAACTCATTACATTTAGAAAAGCCACACAAATCCATAATGGGGTGAACGAAAGGAAAAACATACTCATTGTGAAAATTATCGGCATAAGCAACTATCACCTCCACTGTTTGCTTCCTTCTACCTCAACTGGATTCTCGTCAACCGGATCCAGCATTCCTTTTTTACAAAGAAATTTGACAATTCGTTCTACATTATCCTTATCAGAAGAATCATATGTCTCATTATCCCCTTGGATAATTCCAAACTTCTCAGCCATCTTGTTACGAAAAACTATGTCATTTTTTATTTTCTGCAGCCTATTACTATCAAATGCAACAAATCTTCGCGGGTTGTATCCAGAAGATGCGTATTGCCGGAAAGTTTCATCATCAGAAAGTATTCCTGTGCATACAATTTCCTCTACCTTGTTTGCACACACCTGTCTATAAGCCCTTTCCATATCAAATAATTTCTCTCCGCTTAGACTAAACATATACACAGCATCACCCCAAATCATCACATCAAAATGCTGACGTAAAGCTAAGGTCTTAGTAGGAATCACTTTAAATGAATCCCCATCCCACGAAAAGGTGTGTTTTAATGTTTTGAACGGATTAATAATTGTAAACAGCCGTATATCCGAAACAGCCCCATCGCCTTCCTCGATGCTGCCCTTGAGCACATAAGCACTTGCAGAAAATTCCAATGCATTGCCTGCCATATCTGGACTATCCATTGCTGTTGCTAATTTTCCATACGACTCGCTAACCAGCGGATTCGTTAATTCAATTCTATGAATTCTTGACCCAATCGTGCTTCCATCATAATCCACAACTTCCTGAAAAGAATCCATTTTCCCATTCCGACCAATGTAGATATCAGCCAATGATTCCATAAATTCAGTCAACGCATTTTGTGTTGTTATGGTAACATTATGTGTATTATAAGAAAACTCATTTCTGACCTTTCCAAACTTCAGTAATTGTAATGACCATTCTTGACAAGTATTCAGTTTTTCAAATACGCTTCTCATCTCTTGTATTGTCATTTCAAAGCCCTCATACTTTCCACACTGTTGTCAACTATCGGTCAGCTATTCACTTCAGCCGTCTATCATCCGCCACGCAGAGGCTGTTGACTTGGATGACTACCGCACAGGTTGTGCGGCGTGTTTATAAAACTTTTAGACTTTCTTTATGAAAAATTTCCGGTACCTGACCCCAATGTGCCTTTGTGATGAAAGCCGTATCCAGGTACTCGGAGAACCAGATCAGAAAGGTACGACCCAGAACTGGATGTGGGTATATCTCACGGATGAGTTCAGTGGTTCCCCACAGATGGTACTCTTCGATTATGAAAGGACCCGTGCAGGATATCATCCTGTAAATTTTTTAAGGGACGGGTTTCATGGGTATCTGACCTGCGATGGATATCAGGCTTATCACAGTTTAGGAGAAGGTATCATAGTAAGCGGATGCCTTACCCATGCAAGACGACGTTTTGATGCAGCCCTCACAGCATTGAAAAAAGACTTCACAAAAGAACAGCTGAAAGAGACGGTTGCATATCAGGCGATGTCAAGGATTGGGATCCTCTATAAGATCGAGGAGATGATCCATGACAAAACACCGGAAGAAAAATATGAGGAGCGCCAGAAACAGTCCCGTCCGGTTATGGATGCCATGTTTGAATGGCTGCATACGATGGAAGATTCTGTAGACAGGTCTTCCCTTATTGGTGATGCCATTTTGTATACACTTAATCAGGAAGTATATCTGAGACGGTATCTGGAAGATGGTCATCTCAGCATAGACAACAACAGTGCAGAACGTGCATTGAAAAACTTTGCAGTAGGACGCCGCAACTGGCTGTTTGCCAAAAGCATACGAGGTGCAGATGCCAGTGCCCTTGTCTATAGTATTACAGAAACGGCACTTCTGAACCATCTGAAACCATACGCATATCTGACTTATATATTGGATGAACTCAGAAAAATGGGAGCTTTTCCTAAAGAGGAAGAATTAAAGAAACTGCTTCCATGGTCAAAGGATCTTCCGGAATACTGCCGTACTAAACTAAAAAAATAATACCAAGCCATCTGATAGAGAACCTGGCAGACAGCCAGGAACAGTATCAGATGGCTTTTATAAAATGTCAATATACAGATGATTACCTACTTACTTTTAATCAATGCTTTGTCCATCTTTTTTTATCTTTTCCTGAATCAAATCCTTATTATATTTCTCTATCCAAAACAACATATCGGCATATGTGAGTACATCAAAATCATTTCCATAAGTATCATTTAATGCTAATGTTTTTATTCTACCACAAACATATGAATCATGCCCTGGATTTGTTTCAGGAAAATAGAATGTGGCCTGATTCTTTAATATACTAAACCCCTCTAAATTATTGTCTCGTTTATAATCTGAAAGCAAAAACAAATATTGAATATAAATTCCTGCCAAAAAAGCAACCGCATAGTTTGAATAAACAATGGGCATTGGTATATCTTTCATATTTATATTAAAGGATACCAAGTGTATATTCAATAATGAACCTGTAATACAAGAGCAAATTTTGTGACCATCCATCAAATTTTCATCATTTTGCCCAACATCAAAATACTGATTTCGAATTTGCTTTCTAAACTTATGATACTCTTTATACAATTTATCATACATCAAATCCGATGTATTTAATTTAACATTGTACTTTTCTATTAGGTCAGGAGAAATTTCTGCTACCACATCCTTTGCGGCTTTTACTATCCCCTGGTCCCATAAATACAAAAATGTATCTTCTGTCATTTAATATCTTCCTACCTTAATGTTAAAATTGGAAACAAACTTCTCATCAGATAACCTTCTTATTTTATCTTCAATGCTTTCACTTGTATTTTTTAACTTAAAGTGATGAAGCATTGTATCAGCAAACTCTCTGTATTCAGTTTCCTCCCTATACTCCTTAGTAAACACTTCACGCACTTTACTTAACATAGATTTTCTCCTTTTTAATATACTATCTAAAAAAATTAATTTTGTTACTTTGCTCTCATAAATTTAAAAAATAAAATTATATATATAATCGATGCTACAGTCATAATTATTGTTGTCAATAAATTATATCTACATGCATTTACAATTGCAATTATTCCATAAATAATCGTTGACAATATAGATAAACCAATCCATTTTCTTGACAAGCCCGATTCTTCCTGTTTTTTTGTATTACTTACAGAAAAAAACTGGTATGCCATACATATTATCATTGAAAGGTATGTCGAAAAAGTATTACTATTAATTATTTCTAACCAATCTATAAAATGAATTTCATTTCCTATCTGCAACAACTTTCCCACTGACAATCCCATACAGCCGAACCAAAAGAGGATTGGAATAATTGTAAGCCAATCTACTTTTCCATTTCTACGAAAGATATTCATATCTCCTCCTATGTGCAAAAAAGTTGCAAGAGATATTATATCATACTTACAAAAAAAGACAAGTCTTGACACTCAAATAACATATAAACTGCCTACAGTATACTATAAATTCTCTTCAGAAGCAATAAAATGGTTCTTTTTTTATTAAAATACACTGTATCTATATTTTTTAGAACCACATTAGAACCACACACACATTCCCTTCGAATTTTTGAGCGTAAAAAGGCTCCTAGGGAAAACCCTAGTGTATTGGCTTGTTGATATTTAACTAAATTTTTCTGGTAATCACAGCTGTCCTGATGTAAAAATTTCCGGTGCCTGACCCCTTCTATTCCCAGTTGACAACTTCACCAGTGTATAACATGATGAGGTCTACGACACCGTAGGAATGTGTGAAATCTCACCGTAGCGATAAACCCACATGTTGCCTTCCCAGAGACCCACTTGGTCGGCTTCCTAGATTAAGGGGATTTCGGTGCTCAATACTCACCCTGCTACCTCGTTGTCTACGCTTCATGATTCCAGTTACCCAGAGTCATGCAAGACTCACTAACGAATGAGGTGGTTATTCTCTTTTCGTGCAGGATTTCCACCTGCTCGGTGAAGTGCCCTTTGCTGGGCGCACGGGTCTGACCCCAATGTGATCCAGAGTCTGGAATGGTATCCGTTTTGAGCTGCACTGAGGATGGGCAGACTGCCGGTTCCTCAAAAGAAAGCGGTACAACTTCCTGTTTTCCTGAGAAAGAAGAATGGACTGGTTCCGGTATCTCACAGGCTTTTTGTCGGAGTCTTCGTACCTGGTAATAAAAGTTGCTTGTATGGATATGATGTTCCTGGCACCAGCATTTATCAGAAAGACCACTGGACCGGCATTCCTGGATCAGATCCAGCCATTCTTTATCTGTACGTCTTGGATTTCTTTTAGGCATAAAAATTCAACTCCTGTTTTTTATTTGGAGTGGAATTAGCACAGGTACCAGAAGAACTGAAGTGAAATGGTCCTAAGTGCAAAAAACTGGAAAAGTTATAGAGATGTAAGTAGGTAATCATTCGTATATTGACATCTTATAAAAGCCATCTGATACTGTTCCTGGCTGGGTTTGCCAGTTCCTATATCAGATGGCTTAGTATTATTTTTTTAGTTTAGTCCGGCAGTATTTCGGAAGATCCTCTGACCATGGAAGCAGTTTCTTTAATTCTTCCTCTTTAGGAAAAGCTCCCATTTTTCTGAGTTCATCCAATATATAGGTCAGATATGCGTATGGTTTCAGATGGTTCAGAAGTGCCGTTTCTGTAATGCTATAAACAAGGGCGCTGGCATCTGCTCCCCGTACACTTTTGGCAAACAGCCAGTTGCGGCGTCCCACTGCAAAGTTTTTCAATGCACGTTCTGCACTGTTGTTGTCTATGCTGAGATGACCATCTTCCAGATACCGTCTCAGATATACTTCCTGATTAAGTGTATACAAAATGGCATCACCAATAAGGGAAGACCTGTCTACAGAATCTTCCATCGTATGCAGCCATTCAAACATGGCATCCATAACCGGACGGGACTGTTTCTGGCGCTCCTCATATTTTTCTTCCGGTGTTTTGTCATGGATCATCTCCTCGATCTTATAGAGGATCCCAATCCTTGACATCGCCTGATATGCAACCGTCTCTTTCAGCTGTTCTTTTGTGAAGTCTTTTTTCAATGCTGTGAGGGCTGCATCAAAACGTCGTCTTGCATGGGTAAGGCATCCGCTTACTATGATACCTTCTCCTAAACTGTGATAAGCCTGATATCCATCGCAGGTCAGATACCCATGAAACCCGTCCCTTAAAAAATTTACAGGATGATATCCCGCACGGGTCCTTTCATAATCGAAGAGTACCATCTGCGGGGAACCACTGGATTCATCCGTGAGATATACCCACATCCAGTTCTGGGTCGTCCCTTCCTGATCCGGTTCTCCGAGTACCTGGATACGGCTTTCGTCACAATGGATATATCTGCTTTCCAGAAGTTCTTCTTTCATCAGCTGATACAGCGGTTTCAGGTATCTGTCTGCACAGTTTATGATCCAGTTTGCCATAGTCTTTGTGGAAAGATCAAGATCATATCTGGCAAACTCTCTTTCCTGGCGTGCCAGAGGCATCCCATTTACATATTTAGCGTTCATGATACCGGCGACAAGGGAAGGCGTAGCGATACTTCCACGGATCAGGGAAGGTTCTTTTTCCGGACGTTTCATGGCCCCGCATTTCGGACAGCTGTATACATAAGTGATCTCTTCTTCAACCTCAAACTTTGCAGGTACAAAACGCAGGCGTTTTACGGTCTCTTTTGTTCCTACATTGTATTTTTTTCCGCATTCCGGACAGTAACGGGCTTCCCCTTCCAGTTTATAGGTCCTGGTCTCAACGGTCTCAAAATTGGAAAGATCTTCTTCCTTCTTTCCTTTCCTTTTTTTACGTTTATATGAGGATGGCTGGATCTCTTCAAAAAGTTCTTCTGTTTCCGCATCCGCACTGGCTTCTGCCTCATTGAACAGGTTCATCTGTTCATAGCCTTCGGCATACTTTTCGCTGGATGCACCAAACTGTTTCCTCTGTGCAAGGGTAAGGCGGTCAGAGAGCATGGCATTTAAGAATTCAAGTTCTTTCTGCTTTTCTTTCAGCAGCTGGATCTCGGTATCTTTTTTCTTTGTCTGCTCCTGCACGATCTTCATCAATGAGATCAGATCTTCCCGGCTCATGTTATTCAGTTGTTTATCTGTAAAGATCGGTTCCATATCCTGTTCTCCCTGCTTTAGCGTTATTAAAAGTATATCATGGTTCCAGCTGTTTTCCTATAAAAAACTGCGCTTACGGATATAGGAAATACGCTGGGAAATGCCATGTTTTTCATGATTTTTACGGGATTGACAGCTCCGCTGTCTTATGCTTACAGGATGATGTTTGGATGGTGTTCCTCAAATGCACCCCTGGGATTTAAGGAGAGCCCGTCACACAGCCAGTGGATCTCTTTCAGAGTCACCTGACGGAGTTCGTCCGGAGTATCCGGCCAGTGGAAGGCATTACGGTCGAGCCGTTTCATCAGGATCCAGAATCCGGATCCGTCCCATTGGAGGATCTTTATAGAAGTACGCCGACGGTTGCAGAACGCAAACATGCAGCGTGAGTATGGGTCGAGGTGAAATTTTAATTTGATGATGGCGGCCAGACCATTGTAGCTTTTTCTCAGATCAGTGACACCACAGGAAAGATATACCGTTGTTCCTCCTGCCAGGTCAAGCATGGCGCTGCAGGAATCCCAGTATGGATTCCATCAGTTCCGGTCTGCAGGAATCAGATATTTCAATACGGATACTGTCTGAGATAAAAATACGCACCAGTGAAGATTCCTCAGAGAGAAGCTTTCTGGCAGCTTCCTGTTCAGAGGGAAGTCTGACAAAGACCATATCCTGTTCAGATTCGGATGCCGGCTCTTCTTTTGCAAGTCTGCGGGTCCAGTATCCCATCGTAGATAAAGGGATACCGTTTTCTGCACACCATTGTTTACGTGTTTTCCCACTGGTCTGGCATTGCTGGATACGGTCAGCCCAGAGTTTTGCTTTTTCTTCTTTATTCATAGTGTATAGAATACCTCCTGAGTTTTAAGGAGATTGTAGCAGAATAAAAAATGGAAAAAAAGATACAGATGATTACCTACTTACGATTATTCATCGCTTACGATCATCTGTAAGAGAAAAGAAAAGCAGGAATGGAGAAGCTCTTGTAAGCTAACCCATTCCCGCTCTCTGTCTATTCCTTCGGCATTTGTATTATTGCCAGAAATTTCCCGTTCTATTCCAGAGGTCGGGTGTGGGCAGCGCCCACAAAAAGGCAATAATCATGATGCCTTATTTGTCATGCAAAAAAATTTAAAATGATGTATAAAATTTTCCCACATGGCAATACTGTAAGTAGAAAAATATATTCGACAACCATATAATCATTAATTCGACAGCAAAATCTTACATATCTATTTCTTATCAGAAAGATTTACTTTCCATAGACACAAGAATTTTTACACCCTCCAGATATCATGCAAAATAATCTCTATCATTCCGTGTCCTCTGCCAATACTTCAACCTTGATTTTCCCCACTACCGCATCCGGAAACTGCCGACACTGATAAGCCACTTTTATATCCGCTTCTCCCACTTTCTTCGGAATCATATAAATCTTTTTAAATTCAACCATTCTTCCTTGCAGCAGCTTGTCCAAATGCAGTACAACATCTCCATCTTCCACTCTACGGTAAAAATCTTTGTTAAATGGTGTAAGCAGCGACACTGGAACATTCATCAGCTCTGACGGATACGCCAAACCGGAAGCTAAAAATACCCTGCTTGCACAGTCAAACGCATTCTGCATCTCAAGGGACGGTATCTTATGGATGGCTTTCTTCTGTCTGGCCGCATGGAACGGGTCTGAAATAGTGCTAAACTTCGAAAGAGATTCCCATTCATCCTCATCAATCACCCATACATTTTCTGGCTCGTCCATGTCCACATAGATTTCTTCCGCCATCGCCTTTCCATCATTGTGCAGCGTAATCTTTAACTCTACCGCATTTTCCATGCAAAGAGACATCTTCCATTTTCGCAGATATGTTTCCAGCTCCTCTATATCCGGAATTCTCTTTTTAAATGCAGCTAATGCCTTTTCGCTTACCCAATTCTCCAAATCATTCGGAATCTTATGATTCAAAATATCTCTGGCATCCTGTTCGAATAGTTCAAAGGTCATTTCAGGCACATCGGGGTCTGTTACGGCAAAAGACATATTTTCATCCATATGCTCCACATTATCCAGGACTGACAACTTCGGCAGAATAAGCTGAATCTCATCCGCATCATTTATCTCTATCCACAGATTGGGACGCTTTTTATCCGTTTCTTCCTTCTCATTCGATGCCAGTTTCTTACAATCCGTCACAAACGGTTCATCCGTTATCACTGCTGTACGCAACTGATTCAGCAAAAGGTTCTTTAAGTCAGCGGCCCTTTTAAAAGTATGATACAATGCCTTATCTTCTACGGACTTTCGATATTCCTTTAGTTTTTCCAACTGCGTCCTGTCCGTATCCATCGGTATGTCTCTGTCGCAAAAATAAAGCATCACCGGTTTATTCGCTTTCAGATGATATTCAATCTCCTCCACCGTGCCACTGGCAAAACCTTCTGTCGGTGTCCCAAGCCTTGTCCAGAATATCGCAATCAGCATATCACTCCGCTCACAGAGCTGGCGATTCAGCGTCTCTTGTGGCGGACATCCCATACGGGCGGCAGAATCTTCTTCCCATCTCAATGGAAGAAACACGCATTTTCTCTCCGCTGTGTTATGACGATTCCACTCCGCCAAAGCCTCCACAACCTTTGCTCGTTCCTTCGCCACATCAGATGGAGAGGCAATCATTACATTATATACATTTGCTTTATATGACATTTTCAACCTCCCACGGGGAAAAACTCACTGATTTTAATAGTACCTGACTTGTCTATCACACACCACGCAAGGATTCCCCCTTGGATGACTGCCGCACAAATAGTGCGGCGAATATTTTATAAAACTTTTAAATTTTCTTTATAGAAAATTACCGATACCTGACCCCTTCTATCTTCTCAAACAATTGGAGTTGTCTCATAGTATCTGACCCTTGCAGCCTAAATATAACTGGCAATTTCCGTAAAAGAGAAACCAGGAAGAAAGAATTCCATCCTATTTTTGTTTCAGCGCCCAATCCGTTCGGGCTGGCAGCAGACTTATATTAGTTGTGGGAAAGAAAATAGAAAACATGTAAATCGTATTTCTGGAATTTCTTTACAAGTCACCTCTGCAAAATTATATTTAGGTCTGGAACACCCATCAGATCGGGAAAACGATAAACAACAATTTTCGCCTCAATATGTTGGTTAAAACAGCCTTTATGAATTTTTCAGAGAACTTTAAGACTTAGTTTATTTACTTTATTCATACTTCATAGGGTCTGACCCCGAGTATTCTCCAGTCTCTTTTCCCTGGCTTCCTTTTCTGTCAGATATTCTTTCATGTTCTCCTGCATTTGCTTATCTCCCTATCCCATCTCTGATATCTTATTTACGAGATTTTATCACTCATGATAAGTTTTTGCAAGATATTTTATACTTCTTTTATAGAACTTTTAGTTCTGTTTTATTTTCTTTATCGGTATTTCATGGGGTCTGACCCCAATGTGGACCCTCAATAATTTGTTTAATTCTGGTACATTCTGTTTCTCGCGTTGCTTGTGTGAATCGGAATCCCGTCAACCTTCTATGTGATATATCAAACGGATAATCATCAGGATTTCCATACTCTGAATTATACAAGCATATTATACGATCCCATCCGAGAACTTTTGCGGCATAGCCTGTTTCCAATAGAACATTAGGATTGGGAGTTCGTTTTCTATTGCCTGTTAAATTTCCATTTTCATCAATAGCAGGGAAATCATTTATGATACTTAAATCAGCAATAAACAAATCACATTCATCGATTTTTCCAAAAATGCTTTCTGTTATATCAGGGCTTCCAGTTGTTCCCTGAGTTGCGCGATCTGGTTTTATGTCTGACACATCTCGCAAAATCTCACATACACCAGAGAGACAGTCATCAATAAATCTCGTCGTTTTGTTCGCAGATAAATCAGATTGCCACGAATAAAAAATTTTAAATTCTGACATATATCCCCCTGACTAAACTATTTATTATCTCACATCTTCGCCAATCATCGAATCTTTGATTCTCAAATTGTTGCCTGCTGCTCACCACGAAGAGGTGTGTGATTATCAGAGCAGCGCAGGGAGCTACCGCTCCCAGTATATCACAATTTCATCCAGTTTTACAGCCGCTTTCTTGCCTTCATCGTCGCATAGTACACCAAACCACCTACTACTCCACCGACTGTGTTGTAGAATATGTCTGATAGTTGGAATGTTCCTAGCCGTAGCAGTAGCTGTAGCATCTCTATGCTTATCGAAATGATAAATGCTATCTTTCCGCTATTGCACAGTATCTTCTTCCAGCCGTTTCCTATCTTTTCTTCGAACGTCCACATCGCTACAGCTGAAAACGGCACCATCATGATCACGTTCTCGATGCACTCGGTGGTCAGCTTCTGTTCGCCGTTCACGGTCTCCCAGATGCCCCAGCCACCCATGACATCGGATAAAGGATTCATCCACAGCTGACGGTTTAACAGAGTTCGGAACAGAATAAGTGAAGTCACAAAGGCCAGGAAGAACAGTTTCCGAAAGAACACACTCTCCTTGAACTTCTGATACCATGTCACTATGGCATTCTTCCAACCTTTGCCGGCTTCGGTAGGTTCATAAGCATAAAGATAGAAAAACATAGCTAGGAAGGAAAGCAGGAGTGAAAATCCAAATGGCTCATAGAGAGCAGTCAGGATGTTTGTGATAATCTTTCCAAGTAAATCAATCGTTTCTTTCATCGCTGTTTACAGATCACTGAACAGGTCAGCCTTGTACACACCGTTCTCCAGCATCTTTTTAAAGCTATCCTTTACTGCTGCTACATCCTCGTGATAGGTCATGCCGTACCAGGTGTCGTTGGTCTTCAGAACCTTCACAGACATCTTGCCCTGCTCCAGCAGTTCACCGATGAAGATCGGGATCAGATACTCAGCTTTCTGCGGATTGCCCGGGACTTTTTTCTCAAAGAACTCTTTGAAGCCCTTTTCCAGTACATCCAGAAAATCTGGAGTCAGGCCCCACATGTTCATAGAAACCAGAGAATTCACATCAACAGCTACACCGTCTGCCTCTGCTCCATCTGCAGTCTTTACGATGTTCTTGGTCTCCACAACCTCAGTCAAGTTGTTATCCTCATCCATCTTGCAGATACCGCGAGTCACACCGCCATTATCAGACAGCGTGTTCTTCAGCACAAAGCCTGCCATACAGGACCTGCCACCATTCACCAAATACTCATGTACGGCTTTGAAACCTTCTTTGCCGTAGTAATCGTCTGCATTGATGACGATAAACGGAGTCTTGATGACCTTCTTCGCTGCAAGCACAGCCTGACCGGTTCCCCAAGGTTTTGTACGACCTTCCGGCAGCGTACCAGGAATATCGTTAATATCCTGGAAAGCATAGTCAACAGTTACATTATGAGAAGAGCAAATGGAGGCAATGCGATCACCGATAACCTCTTTAAACTCCTTCTCGATATCCTTACGGATGATAAATACCACGTGGTTAAAGCCAGCTTCGATCGCATCATGGATTGAGTAGTCCATGATGATATGTCCAGCATCATCCACTGGCTCCAACTGCTTGATTCCTGTTCCAAAACGGCTGCCGATTCCGGCGGCCATGATAAGTAATGTTGTATTCATTGTTTTTTCTCCAAGTTTTTTCTATCAAATTGATTTTATCATAGTTTTTATTCTCCACATCTCTGCCGATCATAGCTCGTTGCCTACTGCTCACCACGAAGAGGTGTGTGAAGGTTTGAGCAGCCACCGTGTGAGAATTCACACAGTTTTATTTTTCCTAATACAGACACTAATTCGACAGCATTCGACTTTTGGGGCCTATTTAGTTCATTTTGCGTTTACAGTTTAGTACTCTTTCTTCAAGGCTCCTGAATGTTCTTCCACAAACTGTGCTATTACGTTCTCATATCCTTCCGGATCTTTTCTATAGTTCTCTGCATGATTAGCTCCATGAACCACATACAACTGTTTTTCACTGCTACAACTATCATAAAGTCTGTATGCCATAGATAGTGGTGCTTGTGTATCTCTGTCTCCGTGTATAATTAAGATTGGAATATCCGTCTGTGAAACAGCTTTGCAAGCGTCTGCCTTACTTATACAAAAGTGTCCCCATACGCTAGTTCCCATCTCAACAAAGAAGTCAAACATCCTTGTCGGGATATAATCCGGAAGGTGACTCTTGCAATTCACATCTATCATTTCCATTGTGGAAGTAAATCCACAATCATCAATAATCCCTCTCACTGATTTAGGTAATCCCAGATTGCTACTCATCATTGCTATTGAAGCACCCGTTGACACTCCCATAAGAAAAATAGGATTTTTATCTCCAAAGCGATTTTGTGCCCATTCTACCCAATCAAGACAATCATATTTTTCTAGCACTCCTAATGTTGAGAATTCCCCTTCACTATCTCCCTGTGCGCGTAAGTCACATAGTAGAAGATTCCAATTGTGTTTTTGTGTAATTCTATATATTGGCACGCCATCCAAATAACTGTGCCCCCACAATCCATGAAAAAACACAATTAAAGGCGCACCTTTTTCTCTTTCATAATAATGACCTATCAGTTTTGTATTATCAAATGCTTGCATCATAACAGTTTCATTTGATTGATTTTTTATTTTATATGCATCTATGAGAATTCTATATTCATCATCGTCTGCAGTACCTAAATCTGACCATGGAGTAGTTCTTCTTTCGCAGGTTCGCTGAAATACCAATCGGCTTCCAAATATAACTCCGACCATGCATATAGCAAATCCAATAACAACTGTTATGAAGTATACTTTTTTTCTCTTCACTTTTGATTTCATTCTTTCCACATAACATTATTGCTTCATTTTTCGTGTTCAAATAGTTATTTTCGTAACTCGAGTTGGTATTTCTGGCAAATTTACAATTTATAAATACCTCCATCTATCACACAGCAGTTTGAACTGTCCAAAATCTTTTTTACGTAAAGATTTATCTAACAGTATATATTTATTCTGTTGTCGTGGTGGGTTTGCAAAGCTTGATAAATAACGTTTTCGCGGCACAACAACTCCAGATTGTACCGTTTTCTCATCCAAATCTTTTGTTCTTGAGTACCCTAAAACCATATTATCCAGCATACTGATCTGAAGCCATTCATCTGACCTTAATATTTGTTTGTCTTTTATCCAATCTCATAAATAAAGCATAATCCAATAGTGATCAATTAACTTGACATTTCCTCGACTTTTATAAGTTATGCCATTTAAATTATGCCTATAAGCATAAACATCACTTTCTATTGTGTATTTCTTTTTCCAAAAAGGATATATACAATATTCAAAAATGGAATCCTCATACCAAAAGCCCTCTGGAAAACAAGTACCGGGGTCGAGTAGACGTACCTTTCACAAGGTACGCCCCTCACAGATCCGGACGTGCGGCTTTCCCGCATCCGGCTCTTCATATGGCTAATCGTATGTCTGATCTCTGTGTATCTGACACTTTTCTCCTTGAAATCAGTTTCCTCGTCATGCCAATCTCTGTGTATTGGGCAAGTTTCTTTCTCGGATATTGCCACATGTAGTTCCCTTTCCTCCAGTGGCATTACCCACCTTCAACGGTACTATGGAACTATCCGACTACCTATATTTCTTTTGTCTCTCTTTCTTTTATTGACAAGACATACTCTGCTCCTTTTTCTAAAGCTGAGAAAATATAGGTTCTCTCCAGTTGACGTACAATCCTTGTATTACATGAACAGGTCCTTCCGACGCCGCGGAGCTGTGTGAAATCTCACCTTAACGATAAACCCACATGTTGCCTTCCCCTCAGACCACAGAGTCGGCACTCCGATTTATGGTATTTCGGCGCTCAATTGCTGTCCCTGCAACCTTGCTGTCTACGCTTAGCCCATTACATTACTGTAACACACTCAAGACTCGCTTCAAATGCTGTGGTTAGCAGCTTATTTGACAGGATTTCCACCTGTCGGATTGCACGCCCTTTGCTGGACGCACGGTCTGGCACCCGGTATTCCCATTCGACACCTTTCGACATCATTTGAACTTTTGTTCACACTTTGTTAACGGTACCTGACCCCCGGGAGCTCATGTCTTGCCTTTTCTCAACGCAAATACTTGTCTACGAACTCTAGTACAGAAGACAGTGTGTCAGCTTGTCCAAAATCTTCGTTCTTAGCATCTGTTCCGGCTCCATTAACCAGAATTGCTTTGCATCCGGCCGCTAATCCAGCTTTAATATCGTTATCACCATCACCAATCATATAGCTCTGGCTCAAATCGATATTATAATCATCCGCCGCCTTTAGCAACATTCCCGGCTTCGGTTTACGACAATCGCATTCAATCTTCAATTCTGGTACTTCACCTTCATATCCCTTGTGTGGATGATGAGGGCAATAATAGATTGCATCAAGGTAAGCTCCCTGCAAGCCGAGTTCTGTTTCCATCTTATTATGGATCTCTTCCAGTTCTTGGAACGTCACCTCTCCTCTAGCAATAACAGGCTGATTTGTGACTACAATTGCAAGATGACCGGACGCATTGATTTTCTTGATTGCCTCTGCCACGCCATCAATCAACTCAAAGTCATTAATGTTTCTAAGGAACCCAACATATTTGTTGACTGTACCATCCCGATCGAGGAACACAGCTTTCTGCTTGTTTGATAGATTTTTAGCCGATACTTTTCCTGCTTTGAAATCCTCTTCTACCTGATGGAAGCGGTCAGGTGTTCCCATATCCTTTACATATTCTGGCGAATCATAGCAGAACATCTTACCAGATCCAGCCAGCGGTTTCAGAAGCTGACGATCCAGATCAACTTTTACGGTCTTCCCTGTCGTCTTGTCCACAGTGCCGATTTTATCTGTATCAATTGCCATCATATCAAGGACTTTAGGATCAATCACATGTAGGCCCGCATTAACTCTATTTTTATAATATGTCGGACGAACATCTTCCTTTGCCAACCAAGCTTGAACCGACATATCCTTTTCCGCAATGATGAGCCCACTATCATAAGGATGGTTATTCGGATGAGTGAACAGCGTCACTAATCCACCATGTTCCTGATGGAATCTAACCATTCGATTAAAATCAACATCAAAAACAGCATCTGCATTCAAAAGTAGGAACGGTTCATCCCCTAGTTGCTCTCGCAACTTAAAAAGCGCACCGGCGTTTCCGAGCGGTGTGATTTCATTGTAGTACTGAATCTCCACCCCAAGTTTAGAGCCATCTCCAAAATGGTTCATGATTTTGTCTCCCATATGGGAAACTGTCATAAAGATATCTTTAAATCCCTGATCTCTCAACGAGATAATCTCTCGTTCAAGAACCGGAACACCTTCAATCTGAATCAAAGGTTTCGGAATATCGGGAAACAATTCAGATATTCGAGTTCCTCGCCCTCCGGCCATTATCACTGTTTTCATAATTTTTCAATCAGCTTTCTTACTATCTTTTCTGCTTGCTACAATTTTAGCTGGAACCCCAGCCAAAGAAACTCCATTCTGTTCAAAGCTTTTAGTTACCACTGCCCCTGCTCCAATATAAACATTATTCCCAATTTGAACATTTCCAATGACAACTGAGTTCATTCCCAATTCACAATGATCCCCTAATGTTGGACCGTTTCCACCGTTCTTACTGCCCAAACAAGTTGATCCAATTATATTACAGTATTCTCCAACAGATGAGGTTCCATTAATAATAATATTTCCTGTATGAAATATATGTAGACCTTTTCCAAAAACATTTAGTGGAATTTCAAACCCTAATCTCAACCCCAACCTATTTCTATAAAAGTTATGGAGTTTAAATAAGAGTCGTGTTATGCCCCCCCCCGCAATTTTTATAGTATTCGCAAATTCTTAATTCCCGTAAGTAACGACGTATTAAACTATTTCTGCCATATCCCTTTTTTTCAAGTTCTATTACATTTTTCAAATCTTCCTTTGTCGATATCATTCTATATCCTTTCCTACATATTATATGTCTCTGTATTATTTATTTTTATTCTTAGCAATGCGTAACAGCTGCATTTTTTCATCTTTTGAAAAAACAAGAATCAGGTGTATTATGCAGCCTAAAACGCCACATAATCCTGCAGTTAAAAGAAACGTCACCCATGTGTGCGGATTCAATACGTTGGCAATTAATATGAAGCTCGCTGTCATGCAAACACATGAAATCACTGTTCTTAAAAGTGTTGGATAAAATGTAAACCACTTTACCTTCAAACAATATGTCATATAGATAGGATTCGTTACAAGATTAATAAACAGCATGATTACCGTTGTTGTTAATACAATTGAATATATACCCAATGAGCTATATTTTACTAAAATCGCCATTCCCGCCACATTGAGTATTCCACCTATAACTGTAATAATACATGGTATTTTATTTCTCACTGTTAATGTATATATATAGTACAGTGGATATATCGGTCCCTCGACAACTGAAGAAAGCATCGTAATAACCGTCAAAACATAAATCAGATCAATATCCTGCCCTGGTATCCAAAGAGCATAAAAAACTTTTCCTAATGAGAAGAAACCTGCAAATACAATACTCGAAAACAACCCCGTTAATTTCATGGAAAGCTTCAATTCAGAAATAAGTTTTTCCTTATTCCCATCAGAGTAGCTCTTTAAAAATAATGGCTGAAAAGGCTGAGCCAGCAACTGATTGAAGCTCATAAAAATACTTGAAATTGTTTTTGTTATTGCAATTTGCCCCATTGCCAAATCAGACAGCCACAGATTTGTCACTATTAGATCCAAACCGGAATTCAGTGTATTACCAAGACTATTGATGGAATTCCAGATACCATTTACTACCAGTTTTTTTATTGCATTAAATGAAACACTTTTTCGTCTAATTCTTAACTCTGGTGTATACTTCTTATATATGTAATAGTTTCCACCAAATATCACCAATTGAGCTATGCAAATCGCCACTCCAACTTGCCAAACTTCCGGTGTTGTAAAAGAAAATACAACAATATAAAAAATCACTTCTAGAACATAGGAAAGGCTGCGGAAAACTCCCACAATGTCTAATCTGTTTTTTATATAAGCCGCCGCCGTGTAAGAGGTTCCCACTGTTGTTATAACAAAGCTTAAAAAAACAAAAAAGAACAGCAGTTTTACAGAAAACACAAGTTCTAACGAGATATTGAGTATTTTATCTAAAAATACAATGAAACCAACTGCAATAATCATTATCACGGCTGAAATCGTCACGTCTCCGTAGAATACAGAAGAAATGTATTCCTGAGACTTTTTCATATCATTCTTATGATATGAAACCGTAATATATCTAGCGGCATACGAATTTAATGCAATTGTAATAATCGTCGCGTACTGAGTAAAGTTCTTTGCCAATGTAACAAATCCATACGCCTCCACACCAAGTTTATTTGTTATATACGGTGTCAAACTAAAACTTATCAAAAAACTTAATATCGTTGCTATTCCTGACGTTAAAATTGTCATTAGCATTCTCTTTACTTTATCCATCTTATCTCCTAATAAAACAAATCTTCCTGTTTTTCTAAGAACAAGTGTATACTATTCAGCAATAATAAGCACCCCCATGTTGCAGTAGTACCCATAATAACCTCAAACATCATATCAATCATTAATCCTACCAGCACACACTCAAACACCAATTTATATCGGTCACTAACAATAGCATTTATATTCCTTGCCGTACACAAAATAATTCCACCTAAAATGCAAATTAACACAATGCCCCCCTGCCAAAAACAGTTTAAAAACTGATTATGTGCATTTACATATGTTAAACTTCCCAACAGTCCAGTTGCCGTTTTATCATCAACAATTCCCCATCCCCAAAACGGTTTCTGTGCGATTAACAATAGCACCTGTTGCCAAACTTGACTTCTATTAGAAAAAGTCATGTCTTTGTGAAATATTCCTTCAACAATTATCTTTAGAAATCCAGTGGAACCTGCAAGGATTAAAATTGTAACCACAGTACAAATACCAACCAATAGATATGAATTAATACTAAACCGTATTTCTTTTTTCTTATAAATAGAAACAAGAATTCCCGTTCCAACAACAATTGCCACTGTTGTTGCTGTGCTGGATTTTACTAACATCATCGTAACTATGGTACCTATAGCAATTACTGTAGGCCAAGCCTTACTTTTTCCGTTTATTATATGCCGTTCCCATGCTGTCATCAATAACATGATATACCAATATATTCGGTTGTTTTTGTTTCCATAAATCCACTGTGCCTCTTGCGATGTACTCCACTCATTCCATGTCAAGGATATACTGTATAATCCATTCGGAAATAATATAATCGAAAAGAAATCCAAAGAAACAAACAATAATAATATATAAAACATTATATTCACTGCATTTGCTTGGTTATTTTTAAGCATGTAATCAATAGCACTTAAAAAAAGGAACATCTTACAGTAAGAAATAATCAAATGTATATCTGCCGCATTTGTACGATTTATATATGTCATTATCATTAAATACAACAAATATATGCCCGTTAATACAATGAATTTATTTGGTTTATATTTTTGACGGAGTAAAAATAACGCAGCTATTGCCATCATTACATTTGACAACAACTTAATACCTGCATTTGAAAAATACGTAGGAACAAACATAACAAAGCAGTATATTATCATAAATAGCGTACTAATTCTTATTTTTAATGCAGGCAATCTTTTTCTCCTCCTTCAACATATTTATTCACTGAAGAACCTCTCTTCCAGCATCAAGCATAGGCAATGATATACGGGAAGGTGCAGTTCTTGAATCATATATGTCTCTGTTTGTGGCACTTTAATACAGACATCACTCATCTGTTCAAGCTTACTATTTTTAGCTCCTGTCAAGCCAATTACTTTCATTCCTTTTGCATGTGCAGTAACAGCTGCATACAAAACATTTTTACTGTTTCCGCTTGTGGAAATACCAAAGAATACATCTCCTTCTCCGCCATAACCATTCACCTGCTGTGCAAAACAAAGTAACGGTTCACAATCGTTCATGTACGCAGTAGACAATGCCGGATGTCCATCCAGTGCAATAGCAGGAAGCGCACCTTGAAGATCTTCCGCTAAAACACGGCCCAACTCTTCATCTTTTTCAATTAACTTGCTGGCAAAACCTGTGTCTGGTTTTCTAGGAAGTTTAAATCCCTTCATCAATTCACCGACTATATGCTCCGCATCCGCTGCTGATCCGCCATTTCCTGCTATTAGAACTTTTTTCTTTTCCCTGTAACACTCTTCAAGAACTAAATATGCCTTTTCAATATCTTGCCTTGATTCCTCTAAAACTGGATATCTACTAATTAGTATATCTAGATGCTTCATTAAATCCTTCATGCTTTTACCTCATAGCATCATTTCCGTATGCCTTCGTTCTCGCCAAAATACAATTTATGTTCCACATTTTCACCAATAGTTTTTGCCGGAACACCACCAACTACTTCGTTTTCTCTGACATCTTTTACTACTGCTGCATTTGCAGCAATAATTGCATTATCGCCAATTGTGATATTTCCAACCACCTTTGCTCCAGCAGAAACGCGAACTCCATTCCCAATGATTGGTGGATCTGGTGCAAAGGTATACCCTATGGTAACCTGCTGGTTAATCCAGCAATCACTCCCAATTTGTTTTGCACTAATGTTTGTTGCAAATCCATGCTGAATAAACAATCTGGGGCCAATCTTTGGTGTATTAATATAAAGCGTTTCCATCCCAGGAAACAAAACCTTCAGCAAAAGTTTTGCCCCCCCCCCGATTGAATCGGTATTGCAGCAACGACCGATACTCTTTCCGTTCCAACATCAATCCAGAAAAAATATCAAATCTGGAAACTTCTTTTCTCTTATCACATTTTTTCCAATGATACAGTTCCTCTATCACTACATGCTTCACTTCTACTGGTGCCATACAAATACACATATAGGCTGGTATTAAGCGCCAGAAATTCAATATCTGTAAAACTCTTAATCTTTTCATTCTTACTCCTTCGGAATGTATGTCTCCGGCGTATAATGAATCACCCTTGTACCACCGTCTTCAAACGCAAACGGAATATGCATCAAATCACGCATTGCCCAACGTACCGAATCCTGTCGTTCTGGCTGTACATAGAATACCAAGAATCCACCACCACCGGCACCCAGTAACTTTCCACCTAACGCACCAGCAGCCATGCCCTTATCATAGAGTTCATCAATACTATTCGTGGACACTGCTGAGCCAGTTTGGCGTTTAAGCTTCCAAGTGTGATCCAGCATTCTACCAAAATCATCCAGATCTGCATTCTTGTCTGTCAGAACACGCTCTGCATCATCAACTAGAGCAAGCATCTCTTTCAACTGGGCAATCTTATCCTGTTTTCCTGCTGCATTTGCTTTCTGCACATCAGAAGAGAAACGGGTAAACCCAGTGAAAAACATCATTAAATTCTGATTGAGCTGCTTCTTTCTCTCCGGCGAAATAATAACCGGCAGGACTTCATATCCATCCGCATTAAAGTTGATACGGTTGAACCCACCAAAGGAAGCTGCAATTTGATCCTGCAAGCCACCAGCTTCCTGACAGAGATTGCGCTCCAGATAAATTGCTTCATCAGCCAATTTCTTCTTGTCAGCATACTTACCCTTTAAGGCATAGAAAGCATTCAACATTCCAACTGCGAAAGAACTTGATGTTCCTAGGCCGGAACGTGCTGGAAGATCTGCTTCATATGTAAGACGAATCTCATGCATGTCTAACATTTTCATTGCATTGCGGATTGCAGGGTGCTGAATATCATCTATATTTGACACTCGCTCTGATTTTGAGTATGTAAGTTCAGTACTATAATCGAAAAAGCGTGGCAAATGGCGCACATTTACATAACAGTATTTATCAAAAGTTGTAGAGATGACTGCGCCACCATACTCTTTAAAAAAACTTTCCATATCTGTTCCGCCGCCAAAAAAAGACATACGGAACGGTGTTTTTGTAATAATCATCTACTGTCTCCTTACAGGGTTTTACGCCAATAATCCAGCATATCCGCAATTGTCTGTTCCATGCTAATTTTCTGGCCCCATCCGGTATCACGTTTCAGTTTTTCAACATTACCAATGATAATTCTTTCATCAGTAGGACGAAGCAATTTCGGATCGACCTTAATTTCAAATTTATGTCCAATCTGCTTTTCAATCATTGCTACAATATCCTTCATCTGGTAGCAATGTTCCGAAGACAGATTATAAACTTCTCCCGGAATACCTTTCTCTGCAAGAAGCATCAAACCATTTACAAGATCTCTCTGATCCATAATGGCACGTCTTGTTTCCAGATTACCTACACGCAGTTCATAAACACCAGAACGTTCTGCCAAAATAGCGCGCTTGGTAAAATCAGATGTAACATCATTCACTTTTCTCGTTCCGGTAGAGTTAAAAATTCTAACACGAATACAACGAATATGGTCGTTCATAAAATACTGAAAAGATAACAGATCCTGGCCAACCTTGCTCACACCGTAAGGATGCAGAGGCTTTAATTCCGCTGTTTCTTTCACATACGGATCTTCAAGCTCATTTAAAGTCTGACCATACTCTGCACTAGAACATGCAACAACAACCATTGGATCATAATCAGGTCTAGTTTGACGGACAAACTTTACTGCTTCATAAACGTTAATTGTACCATTTACGTTTGTTTCCATTGTTGCCTGCGGATGAGTCCAAGAAACTGTCGGATAACTTTGCGCTGCAAGATGGTAAATTTGATCCGGCTGAAATTCTGAAATCACACGCTGAACTGCCTGATAATAGCGCACATCGCATTCTTCCATGCAAATATCCGGGTCAAGCTCTGTAATATCAGTTGTCGGCTTGTAGTACGTACCCAATACTTCATGACCCTGATCATGCAACAGCTCTACCATGTGAGAGCCAACCATTCCACCTGCACCCGTAACTAATACTTTCATAATAATTATTCCTCCATTATAGCTTTCATCTTATCTCTAACGACATCATAAGAAAACTTTGCCTTGAAAAGTTCAAAGACATCTTCATTAAATTTGTGAATGTCATCATTTGCCAGATTGTTAATGGTCTGAATCCATTCTTCTGGCGTGTTACACTGATAGCAAGTTTTTCCTCTAATATTACTATTCATTTCTTCCCAGAATCCAAACAAGCTTTCTTCAGTTCCAACAAATATTTTTCCAAACGAAAGAGCTTCTACTGTTTTAGACTTCATTCCGCCACCATCAAATAGTGGTGCAATCACGATATCTGCATTTTCATAATATGGATTAAGACTTTCTACTCCACCAATTACATTAATACGTGAATCTGAATACTCGTTTCTAAGTTCCTCCAAACCTCTGCCCACAACATCCACCTGAATATTATCAGTAAGACTCGGAAGGACATTATCGACAAACCATTTAAAACCAATCAAATTCGGATAATACTTCTTTCCTACAAACAAGATTTTTTTCTTATCATTTTTCGTAGTGATAGAATTCTTGATATCGTGCGAAACAGATGGAACTGGTGCAGGTAGAGGAATAATTGCCTCTGGCCGTCTACCATAATAACTGTTAAATTCAATTGCATCTCGCTCATTAAAGACGACATTACAATCAGACATTCGACTGTTTAGTCGTTCTTGTCGAATCCCTACTGTATATTCAATTTTATTAACCCACTTTGCATGTTTAATCCACTGAGGATACAGTGATGCTTTTATGTCATGATAAAAAGTAACGACTCGTACTGTCATATCTTTATCTTTGATAGCTTTTACCAAATTACCAAACACAGAATCCTCTATAAAGACTACATCAAACTTTTCTTGTTGAATATAAGTAACTATCTCATCAATGATTTTGTTACTAATAAACATCATATTTCCTTGAGTCCATCGGATAATTCTTTCAAAAACTGTTGTATATTTTCCATATGCAATATATTTATCTCTTCTATATGCCTTCAATGGTCTCAAATCAATTGTATACACATTCTCCACACCATAAAGTTCTTTCAAAGCATTATAATGCATTGTAGCTCCAATATTGTCTTCGAAAGCTTTTGATATGTATAATAATTTCATCTATTATTCTCCTGACAAGCATATTTTAAATATAAATTCTCATACTGTTTAATAAATTCTTGGCTATCATACTTTTGGCTATTACATAAAGAATTACACCCAAGCTCATAGCGCAGTTTATGATTAGATGCAAGTTCTTTCATTGCTTTTACAAGACCAACCTTGTCCTTTGCTGAAACTAATATACCGTTATTCGTAACAATATCAGCAACACCCCCCACATTAGTTGATATAATTGGCAATCCAGAAGCCATTGCCTCCAAAATTGAAAGAGGAAGGCCTTCGTAATCAGACGATAACACAAATATATCTGCATTTGAAAGGTAATAATTCACATTACTAACATTACCAACAAGTATCACTTTATCATCTATATTATATTTTTTTATTCTATATTCTATATTCTGTTTAAGTTCACCATCGCCAACCAAAAAAAGTTTTACGTTATTGAATTCTTTCGTTACTTCTGCAAACGCATCAATCAAAAGCTCTTGGTTTTTCTGCTTCATAAAACGAGCAACATTAATAAATATAATACTTCCCGAATCTTTATATTTCCTTTCAGTATAAAATTTTTTGATTTCAACTGGATTATAGACGCGCTCAATTGTAGAAATGCTATTTTTATACACTTCTTTCATTTCTTTTTCTACAATATGCGAAATAGCAACTGGAACAGCCTTATTTATTTTGTATAAGAAAGAGATAAGCCTCTTGTATTTATTTTTAAACTCATTAACAGGTTTATTATGAATCGTGTGAAGAAGCATTATCTTATGGGTCAACAAATACGGCACACAAAAGGCAAATGCATACATGTTAGAATGAATAAGATCCGGTTTGAATTGATATAATGCTTTCCAAACATTATAGAATACTTTCCAACTTCGCACATTTCCCTTCATTGCATAGGAAATTTTCACACCAGAATCTTCAATAATTCTTTGAACATGAGTATTTAATGGATATGATAAGGAAATTATCAAAAGTTCAAATTTATCTTTATCAATATACTTTGCTAAATTCGCAACCATATTTTCAGTTCCACCAACATCAAATGATGGGAGTATTACAGCTATTTTTTTCATCTTAGTCCTCCACTCCACTGATAGAAATTATATAATCGTGAATATGCAAAACAGATTTAACACTTTCAAGTCCATCAATATTTCCCATTATTACACCAATAAACTGATGCCCACCTGACAGTATCTCATGCATGGCGTTAATTCCAAATAAACGTTTTCCAAACAGTCCACGATCTACACCATATTCCGGTTTCATTCTATATACAATATCTGGATAATTTTCTACTTTCGCACCTTCATAGATTTCTTCACGCCTTTTCACCCAAATCATTATAGGTTGACCATGATCTTCAATTTGCAACAGTCCATCAATAATCTTCTGTCGCATTGCTTCATATTCTTCGTCAGAATCAAACTCAGATCGATTTACCATAATTCCACCGAATGGATTACAGCCATCAAATTTGGGTGCGTACACTTTCTGCTTTTTATCTGAAAAAACATAATCTGCGTTCTTTACCTTATGTGCAAACTTAAACTGCTTAAAGAATTTAGTACCTGACTCAACAATATGAAAAGTAGCCAAAAATCTAAACATAGAGTTTTTGGCGTACTCGACCGCTCTTTTTTTCTTGCTCTTGTCCTTGATTATCCCCTGACTAATTAACCATTGATTAATATAAAATGTTTTTTCACAGCGTTTACCGTGTCCGTGGTCACTGATAACAATAATATTGTATTCACTTCCATACTCATCCATTATTCTTTTTACATTTTTTTCCATTAGCTTATACATCTCAAGAATGGAGTTCTGAAGATTGTTCTTTCCAGGATAAGTTCTGTCACTTTGGTCGGTATACCGCCATAAAAAATGCTGCATTCGATCTGGTGTGGTAACACCCAGAAAAGCAAAATCATATTGATCCTTCTTAAAATACTTATGAAAAGTATCAAACTGCCTCTGTGATAATTCCATTGTATTCTCAAAAAACTTTGGCATTTCTTTGTCAGTCGGATGGTCAACCATTCCTCCAATAGAAGGCATAGTCTTCATATCTACTAAATCAGGGCGATTTGTGCTAACATCTCCGCCCTCAAACACGGGACCACAAATCATCAATCCATTAACATTCCAAGCTGGATATGCCATAAATGGATTAAAAATGAATACTTTTTTTCCTTCTTCACTCAATACATCCCAAAACGAGTGCCCTTGAATAACAGAGTAGTCTCCTTTAACTTTGTTTTTGAAGTCGAGGTAATCAATTGATTCAAGCACTCCATGTTCTGCTGGATTGAGCCCCGTATATATAGTAGTCCAAGACGGAATCGAATCCGCTGGAACTACTGATTCTAAAGGACACAGTTTTTTATTATCATATAAATTTTTGAAGAAATGGAATTTATCAAGATTTTTTTCAATATATGTATAATCAAACCCATCCAAAATGATCATGATTGTTTTCTTTTTTGTATCCAATTTTATGCGCCTCCAAACAAATATTTATCAGTCTAAAACTACTTTTTTAATCTGAGAGTTCACTTTTTCAAAAGGCTGTTCTCCATCAACTGTAATCCATTTATTTCCTTTTGCTAGGAATTCATAAATCTCATAGCGCTTGTTCAAATAGTCCATATTGGGAATATCATTTTTTCGCTTATAGCAGGTTTCAGGAGATACGCGAATATATACATAATTATCCATTCGTGGAAAAAGGAATCTATATTTTTGTATTTCCTTACTAATTCTATCTGGAGAAAAACCGAAATTAATTCCCTGATCAACAAACAAGTCAAGATAAAAACGGTCGAAAATTATATTTTTACCCATCAATATAAAAGAGAGCGTTTTTATGTGAAATTGAAAAAAATAATCTACCAGTGCAAAAAACATCCACATTCCTCTCATTATGGGATTTCTAAATATTTTTCCCTTTAAACCAGCCTTAGTATTATAATCAGCATTTAATTCTGCCTGCTTTACTCCGCATTTTCCGTCAACTTGGACATTCATCTTGATGTTCTTATTCTTATCAGATACCTTTTTTTCCATCAACATATAAACCGGCTTTAAGAGCGTTGGTTTCCAACGAACCCATAAAAAATTATAATCCGAATAATCAGAATCCTGTTTCATCTTTTCAATATTTGCAGACTTACCAGAACCATCCAAGCCAATCAAAGCAACTCTTTTACCCATTAATCTATTCTCCTATATTAATTATCCTCTGAAGATTATCAATAGAATTCTTCCAATCATATTCCAACACTGCTTGTCTGTTATTGACTTCTGTCTTTAACAATGCCTTTTCCAATGCCTGGTTTAATGAATCCGAATCTAACGCATCGATAAAAAGAAAACCCTCTTGTTCTCTAAAAGCAGTCAGTTCCCCATATTCCGTTGTTACAATCGGCAAGTTACAAGAAGCTGCCTCAAGAACGGACAATGGAACATCAATACAATTTTCGATATCCATTACGGGAAACAAATAGACATCTGCTAATTGATATATTTCCTGAATACTCTGTAAATAAGAATCTATTATGGTCACGTTACCTCTATTTTCAAGCAAAATTCTAATTGAGCTATCCTTCTCAGATTCTGTGACCGAACTAACTACCAGTATAATATGATATTGATTATTAATTTCTGCTAGTTTGTCAACATTTCGACCGCCTTTTAAGTGCCCAACATGTAAAACAACTTGTTTATTAGTTGGAATATGGTACTTTTCTCGAAGAAGTATTTTCTTTTTATCATCTACTGGAACGAATGTTTCTGTATCAATTCCTGTCTTTAAATAGAAAGCCCTATTGCCAACTATTTTTTTATAAAACTGGTAAGATGCCTCCGACAAAGCTATTACTTTTGCGCCACTCAGAATTAAAAACAGCTTTGCCAGGGGATTCATTTGATACCTCAACGCGAATAAAACTCCCTCTTTTCTTCTTGAAAAAAAAGAAAGAATGAATGTACGCAAACAACTTGCCGTTGTGTTAGATGCAAATGGTATATATAAAACAGGTTCTTTCTTTTGGTGCATTATCTCACATAAGCGCTTATTCAAAAAAAATTTGTTCAATGACATGTGAATATCAGAATAATCCGGTTTACGTTCAAAAGAAATAACCATGGTGCTAGCATCTGCTTTTTTCAGTCTCTTTGTAAGACTATTGGCCACCTTTAAGCAGCCTTCATCAATTTTATTTGTTAGACAATCAGATAATACAATCATAAATTTTCCCTTTGTACGTTTACTTCTTCTAGAAATATTCTACCCACTTCATTTTCTTCATAATTCAAGCTAAAATAATTGAGTCCGCATTTTTCTCTTGTTCTTACCGCTGTCTTTTTATCCATTACTTCGTCTCCATCTGCTGTGCGATATCAGCATCCACAATTTCCTCGCCGGTCTTATGCTTCAGCTGCTCTTTACTTGCCTCACTCAGACCGTTGTTGATCACACAATTCATATCGCAGGTGCTGCACTTGTCCAGATCCTCTTTGGTAACTTTGCCATCACGATAGTCACGGCAGATCTTCAGCTCGTACATGCTGTACGGATGCTTGGTGAACAGAGCCTTGAACTTATGAACCAGAACCCAAGTAGCAGGCTTCCAAATATACTTGTGCATCGCTGGAGAAACACTACCGATCATCCAGCAGTCACGGTCACAGCAACGAACCTTCGCACGAACCTTCTCTGCCTCCGGGCTGTTCCACAGCTCATCCCAAGTCTGGTTGTTCAGGTTGCCCATAACCTCTTTGTCCTTGGTACCATTGCAAGGCATAACATCGCCATACGGGTCGATGAAGAAGGTATCGAAGCTCATGTCACAAGGCAACAGACGCTTCTGGCCGTAGATGTAGTTGATCAAACCGTGATTAAAGTATGCACGGAACCACTTTTTCGGGCTGTTGCTACGGAGCAGTTCGTTGACCAAATTTTCAAAGTTCTTTGCGACCATCGGACGGTCGTGGATGATGTTCTTTGCCTCAACAAAGTAGAAGCTGTTGTGCAGAGAGGCAGTAGCAAACTCCATGCCCATCTCGTCGGAGATCTTGTACAGCGGAACCAGATCAGGAGCATTCTTGTCCTGAACAGTCATGCCGAAACCAACATCCTTCATGCCCATCTCACGCAGCTTCTTCAGCGTGCCATAACCACGCTGGTAGCCGTTCTGCAGACCACGGATCTCGTTGTTGGTCTGCTCCAGACCTTCGATAGAGATACGAATACCGATCTGCGGGAACTCTTTGCACAGGTCAACGATACGGTCTGTGAAGAAACCGTTTGTGGAAATAACAATACGGTCAGACTTCTTGTACAGCTCACGCACGATATCTTTCAGGTCAGTACGGATAAACGGCTCGCCGCCGGTGATGTTTGTGAAGTACATCTTCGGCAACTTCTTGATGGTCTCGATGCTGATTTCCTCTTCCGGCTTGGAAGGTGCTTTATAACGGTTACACATAGAGCAACGAGCGTTGCAGCGGTAAGTGACGATAACCGTACCATTCAGTTTCTTTTCGTTATTGTTAGCCATTTTTCTAATACCTCTATCTCTCTTTTTATCTATAAACTTTCATAATTTTCTCGTAATACTCATCAATGGTATCGAAGCTGATGTCCTTACAGTTCGCACTGTACTCCGCACACAGCTTCTTATCAGCCCAGAGCTTCTCGATCTTCTTCTTCAAATCTTCGGCATTACCGCTCTCGAACAGCTCGCCGGTCTTGCCGACCTGAATCAGCTCCGGGATACCACCTATCTCAGCTCCCAGCACCGGCGTGCCGTACATCTGGGATTCCATCACGGAGAACGGGCAGTTCTCATACCACTCAGACGGGTAGATGGAGAACCGTGCCTCACGGATGAGCTTTTCCAGTGCCTCGCCTTTCTGGAAACCAACGTTCTTGATGTTCCTAATGCCATTTACCGTCTCTTCCAGAGGACCAGTGCCGGCGAAGATGAACTGTACATCCGGCAGCTCCTTACAGACCTTGATGAGTGTGCCAATGCCCTTTTCTTCAGAGAAGCGGCCGAAGTAGAGGACGTAATCCTTCTTCTCCGTCTCTTTCCACTCCACCTTGTCGATGAAGTTGTGCATTGCCACGGTCTTCGTTGCAAACAGCGGATTGCTGTCCATTTTGCTCTTCATGAACTCCGAGCAGCAGATCATGGCGTCAATGTACTTGTATGTGCCCTTCCACTTCCAGAACTCGGCTTCCATCATGCCGATGGCAGATTTTGCCGTGGAACCGTGGATGCACTTGCCTTTCATGCAGTTCACGAAATGGCCGCCGAGGCACTTCTCACAGTTCTGGTGGGTGTTCGGATTGTTCAGCATGTGGTTCGGGCAGACCAGCTGGTAGTCATGTGCTGTGAAGATGATCTTGCAGTTCCTTCCGGTCTCCTTGCGCCACTTCACGATTTCCAGGATGATGGAAGGTGTTAGCTGGTAGTTGAAGTTGTTCAGGTGACAGACATCCGGCTTGAAGTCGTCCAGCACTTTTCTCAGCTGCACCCGTGCTTCCTTGCTGTAGATGGTCTTGATCGGATAAGTCAGCTTGCTCAGTTTGCTGCCGCCGTGGAAATCCATATCAGATGTATAAGCATTGACACGGTTGCCCACGCAGCGGCCTTCGTGCTCCATACCAAAATACTGAACCTCATGTCCGTGCTGCTCCAGCGCCTCACCCAATTTAAATATGTACGTTTCTGATCCGCCGTTCCTGAATAGAAACTTATTTATCTCGATAATACGCATATTACTCTCTCTCCCTTGTTGTGGATTTTCTTCAATTCACTGTCCACCTCTATCACACTTTTTGATAATTTCCTATCTTCACAAATTTATTCGGATACAGGAAGAACTCCAACCACTTCGTTTTCTTCATAATCCAAGCTGCAATGATTGGACCCACAAAGCTAATTCCTAGTCCCAGCACCACATGAATCACAGAACTTCCGATACCCAACTTCAGTAAGACTGATCTCATTGGTGCCGCAAACAACGTATGCATTAGAAAAATCGGCATTGTGTATTTTGCAAGGAAATCCATGCCTCTGCCAAACTTTTCCTCAGAATCCACCACCAGAAGGATTACAGCTATACATGCCAGCAATCCCAGTACAAAGGGAACCACTTTGTTGGGGTTTTCCATCATATACACCACTACACTCATAATCATAAACAGCAATCCACATATCGCTCCTTGTACTCTTTTTTCCTTCAGCTGCACATTAAATGCACAAATACTCATACCGAGCACAAACCAGATTTCGTTTGAGAGAACTGTTGATACTGCGTAAACGCCGTACCCCCCCCCCAGTCAAAAATAGGCCTTTTGCAGTTAATGCAACTACTAATCCAGCTGCGGCTGCTTTCACACTGTTAAAAGTCGGCGTAACAAGAAAAATGAAGAATAATGCATACAGATACCAGTACGGTGCTGTTGGGTGAAGGAACAATGTATCTCCTAGACCACCGATTTGGTCGTTGACACTGCTTGAGAACACTTTTTTCAGTACCCAAGTTGCAGTCGTAAAAGTCGCATATGGTACGCCGAGTGCTAACATTTTTTTTGCTACATTTCTGCGCCAACTTCCCAAACTGTTTACCTTGCTGTACTTCTGATAAAGGTATCCGCTACAAATGAAGAATAACGGCACGTGGAAGTAGTAAATCGTTGTGTTAAACCATTTGTACAAATCATTTTCAGGCATAATACTTGCCTTCGTCATGCTTTGGAAGAAATGACCTAGCACAACCAATATACAGGCAATGACTTTTATATCATCGACCCACTTTTCTCTTGTTTTTACCGCAATCTGTTTATTCATGTATTTTCCCTTTGATGTTCTATTTCACTACCTCTGTTCAGATGAAGCATTTCCAATGTATTGTTCATAAACCAGAGTGCTCCATACAAACGCAGGCAGTGATACTGAAAGTTCTTATGATAATTTCATCTGCTGTTACTGAACCTAGGTAGCGAGATTAAAACTGCTCTTGCAGCTCCAAGTCTTTCTTGAAAAGTACCGTAAATACGCTATTTTTCCGGCGTTTTCACTATGTACATCTCACTACCTGCGTTCGGTTAGAGGAGATTATTTATTATCAATACTCTCATCTATCATTTTCTCCTGTACAGTTTCATTGTTTCCTTTACTACTTCATCCCAGTTATATTTCTTGCAGATAAAGTCAGCTGCCTGTGCCTTCATCTCCATAACTTTTTCTGGATGATCACAAGCATCTTGTAACTTTTCTCTAAGTTCATCCATATCCGATTTTTTGAAAATCAATGCCTTATCTTCCACAACCTCAGCGCACTCTGGAATATCAGAAACCAAACAGCAATTGCCATAACTCATGGCTTCCAGCAGACTCAAAGGCATTCCCTCCAGATCAGAAGGTAATGTGTAGATATACGCATTGCTATATAATTCATCAAGCATCTGCCCCTGAACAAATCCGGTAAAAATGATTCTATCATCATCCTTTGCCAGCTCTTTCAGTTCCACCATAAAAGAATCCGTATCGCTAGAGCCACCAGCAATAACCAATTTTTTATCTGTTTTGACATCCTCGAACGCTTCAACCAAATACCGGATACCTTTTTCCGGTACCAGTCGACCAAGAAATAATATGTAGGAATCTTTTGTCAGTCCAAATTTTTCTGTTATTAAACCAGCTTCTTTGGTTTCTGGTCTGTTCACACCATTCGGAATAAAATGCGTCTCCCTACCATAGGTATCTTTGAAGTAATCCTGAACACCTTTACTCAGAACGATGATTTCATCTGCATACTTTACAGCATTCTTTTCACCCTGCCGGATGAATTTAGAGCCAAATCCTGACTTCCATTTTTCCCGCTGCCAGTCTATGCCGTGAATGGTAACCACAACTCTTTTCCCCAGAATCTTAGGTAGCCACGAAAAAAAGGCCGGTCCCTCTGCATGGATATGTACTACATCATATTTTCCGAAGGCACTGTACAAGGCCGCAAAGAAAGAGGAGCTCACCGCTGCAAGACCTTTTCTTTCAATGGTTGGGACAAATTTCTGTCGGATTCCATCATATTCAATTTTATTGTCATACTCTGCACCACTCACGTGATGACCAGATCTGTTGTAGCAGGTAACCTGACATCCATCTCTTGCCATTCTGGTGCATAGTTCTTTTACAACAATCTCTATCCCGCCCTCACGGGACAGTCGTTTTTGTCCGAACATGGACACTGCAAATCTATCTTTCATAGTGTTCTCCAACCAATATTGTCCCCTCTGCTCCTTTATATCTATCTACACATCTGCTCTTCACAGATAGTATTTCTTTTCCTCATTCCGCTCACTCGGCTAAGTGTTTTCTTATGCTGTCGTACCTTTTCGGCGCAACAATCAAGTCTTACGCTCCACCATAGACCATCAGACCTCAACTGATTTTGTTGAGTAGACATTAACTGCCGTAGCAATCATATTTCCACCATTTCCGGCTCATTTTCAACTCCATAAAACATCCATTGAGTCCTCCTATACTGACCCTTCCCTCTTCAGAACCGTCATCACTGTCTTAAACAAAATCTTTATATCCAATCCAAAATTCCAGTTGCTGATATATTCTGTATCCAGTCGCACGACTTCTTCAAAATCTGTGATATCACTTCGACCGCTTACCTGCCACATACCGGTAATTCCTGGTTTGATGGCGATTCTGGCTCTGTGATGCAGTTCATATTTCAGTAATTCGTCCTGTAATATCGGTCTGGTACCTACCAGGCTCATGGTTCCATTTAATACATTCCAGAACTGTGGGAATTCATCGAGGGATGTTTTTCTGATAAATTCTCCTATTCCTGTTTTTCTGCTTCCGTCCGGAAGGATTTTGTTTCCAATCACACGTGGGTCAAAGTCAAGCTTGAACATACGCCCGTCGCTCATTTTATTCTGTGCCATAAGTTCTGCTTTGCGTTCTTCGGCATCCATGTACATGCTTCGAAATTTATACATCTTAAATGGTTTTCCATTCTGACCAATTCGTGTCTGTGAAAAGAAGATCGGACCTGGCGAACTGATGTAAATAGCCGGTGCTACAAAAATAAAAATAATTCCTGTAAGGAAACATCCTACAAGTCCTCCCAGAATATCCAGTGCTCTTTTGGCAAATGCCTGTCTGTCTGTAGCATAGTTCATAGTGGTTGTCAGAACCGTATATCCGCCTACTGTTTCTACAAACTGTTTCTGTCCCGAAGTACTTTTCACTTTTGCCAGATTTACATGAACTACCATTCCCATCTCCAGCAATTCCTGTATCAGTTCATCCGGATATGAGTAAGATTCATCTATATTTACAAAGACTTCGTCTACCCATTGCTGGCAGATATAGGATGCTGCATTCTCCAGTTCTGCTACTACAGGAATTCCTGAAATCTTCCTGCCGACTGCATTTTTATCAACGATTATCAGACCATTGATGTTATATCGATTGTAATTGTGTTCTTTTACATTCTGGATTACTTTTGCTGCCTGATCATAGTTCGTTACAATGTATAACGAATGCTCTCCACCTTCTGCCATTTTATGGATCAGATGTTTCTTCCATGCTATTCTTGTGCCATAGGAAAGGAATACATAAAATACTCCCATTAGATACAGAACAGTTCTTGAGAAACTATGTCCATCACTGACAGTGAACAGATACAGACCACTTGCCAGTTCCAGCAGAATCATCTGCCGGATAACAGAATGTAATTCCTGATAATGCCCCCTTCTCAGAACTCCTTTGTAAGATTCAAAAATAATGATTAGAAATAAATCCGCCAATATTACGAAGCTTATCATATTGCGGTAAATTCCCGCTCTGAACAGACTCTGAACAGAACCATTTCGAATCAGATGTGCAATTAGTAAGGACAAGAATAAGCATATTAAATCTATAAGTATGAAATCCTTGTGTTTATACCATCCTCTTGACTTTTTCCTATACATACGCTCTTCCTCATCTTCTCCTTCTTTTTTCTTTTTTTAAAGCATCTTCAATCTGGTCTGATATCTTCGGACAAACCAAATAAGCCGCAGTCTTTTATGTTCCGGCTTTTTTATTCTTTATTTATATTTGTCATATTTCTCTTTCTCATCTTCATATTTGTGCATCACCCTTTTGAAATAATTTCCAGACCTGTGCGCAGTTCCTGCTGTCCATCTCCCGCCGGGAGTACCAGCCACGCAAGGCGTTTATGTCTGTCAATTCTGCGGATAAATTTCTCTCTTCCCTGAAGGGGTCCCTGTGTCACATGGGTTGTGCCGTCTTTGATGTAGCCTGTTGACATTGAGATTGTCTTTGTATCCGGCTGCATCAGTGCTTTCAGGAATTCTTCCTGTTCCGGACGTAAGGGTGTTATGCCGGACATGACAGCTTCTGCCAGAGAGTCTGAGCAGTGCTGTCTGCTCAGTGTGGTTTTCAGTTCCTCTTTGTTCCTGCATTCTATGAAGAAGCAGTCTGTAAACAGTGGTTTCTGCTCTACATGCCAGGAACCCTGGTATCTCTTCATGCAGTCATAGGTGGGGATGAAAATTTTTTTCTTATCCTGTTCTGACAATTGGGTGTCGTAAAATTTCTTAAAGTCTGTGATAATATTTCCCGTACATTCGTACACGAATAACATGGCGGAGGTCACCTCATTTTCCAACTGAAGCCGCAGAGTATCACACTCTGGGAGTCAAAAACCCCGAAACTCATGTTATTACAGGAGCTTCGGGGTTTTTGACCAGATTATATGACTGCTAAAAGGCTGGAAAGCTTTTGCATATTTTGTTGTTTGAGTTCCATGGAGGGATGTACGTATCGGTTCAGGGTGATGTTTACAGTGGCGTGTCCAAGAATCTCGCTCAGGCTCTTGACATCAAAGCCGAGTTCAATACAGCGTGTGGCAAATGTGTGTCTCAGTGCATGGAAATTCACAGGAACCAGACCACACTGTTTCTGTACATAATGGAAATATTTCTGCATGGTGCGGGGTTCGATGTATTTTTCATTTACAGCGGCAAGGACATATCCCTGTCTGTTGGGAAATTCCTTCTGAATGAGCTGGATCAGACTGTCTGGAATTGGAATTGTACGGATAGAACATTTGCTTTTGGGTGATGTGACCATGATACGGGTTTTCTGTGCAGTAGAATCCGGAATCTGCAGCCGCTGCATTGTGTTGTGGACATGAACAGATTTTTCCTGAAATGAAAAATCCTCCCATTTCAGTGCGCAGATCTCGCCTACACGCATTCCTGTAAAAAGACACAACAAAATCCCAAGATTGCGTTCTGACATATTAGCATAGAGATATCGACAGAGAACTTCCTGTGAGGAACGTGGGATTACGACTGTATCCGGTGCAGTCTGGCGGATGATGATCTCCTTTCCGGTACTTGGTGGCTGATGTCCATGAATCTGGGCATATCTGAGCAGACTTCTCATCAGAGACAGAATGTCTAGAACCGTCTTTGGTGAGAGTCCCTCTCCGGATGAGCTGCCATGTGTAAGAAGGTCATCACAGAATTTTTGGATCCGGGATGAAGTGAGTTCACTTAATGGAACATTATCAAATTCCGGAAGAATATAAGAATGAAGTATGTTGTAGTATTTGACGTAAGAGGACTTCTTGATCTGAGACTGTATGGAATTCATCCAGTCATCTGCCAGTTTTCTGATAAAGCATGGTGGTATTGTATTTTCGGGAGCTTTGCGGGGAACAGTCGGGTTCGCTTCTATATTAAGAACAGCCTGACTGCGCTTTCTTTTTGCTTCCTTATAGGTGGGAGCATATACATATCCATAAACAGCTTTCCCGGTCTGTGATCGTGCTTTAATATATCTTCCTTCCCAGCGTCCATCTTTTCGTTTGTAAATGTTTTCACCTTTTCGTGGCATAATTTCTGGTTCTCCTTTCAATTTCCGTGTGACGGTTTTGTTTACGGTGAATAAGCTAAGCCATTTAGCTCCATATGGCGAATTAAAGGATGAACCTCATTAAAACTTTCATAAAAACGAATGATAATATAAGTATGCTTTGGTAAAACAGCATAGAATTTAGCAAATTTCTTTATTAATATTGACAAGATGTGTCACATTATGTAAAATTATCCGTAGTCGAAAATTATTGAATCCGAAATAATTAGTTCGCAGAGTGTGATAATCTACGATTTCAGGAAGAACGTTTTGGGCTTTTCCGATGTAAAAAATAAAGGAATACGTCTATGATTATTATTCCCTGTTTGTATTGATTTATTCGTATTTTTAATTTACAGAACTTATTGTTCTTATTTTAACAGATTTTTTATTCTTTTTCAAGGTTTTTGTTCTGAAAATGGACAAAAAAATACCCTGTCAGTTTGAAACCGGCAGGGTTAATACTATCCTTCTCCTGACATACTGGCTTTTCTTTCCTGTCTGTGTCAGATAGCCCGTCGTAAACAAAGCACACCACATATTGCCTTCCCATCAGACCACAATATACAATACGAGAAACATACGAAGCAATTGACATACGTATAAATACGTATTGCAATATAAGTATGATAAGGAAAGGAGATATAAAAGATGCCAATGTTGCGATACTTAATTGTTTTTTCCATAGTAGCCTTCATGGCTATACTCTGACCACTTCAAGTACATTTCCTGATAGTTCTGTTTGATAAACTCCTGTATCTTTCTGATTTCTCTATCATTGAGAATACCACGATTCTGCAGCACAGTATCGCCGTTGTCTTTTACAAAAAACTTTGCCGAACCTGCCTCGGTTAATTTACGGTCACTCGCATGAACGTGCATACACTCAATCACACAGTAAGATGTGAAGTACAAATAGTATCCTGCAATTTTATATTCATAATACTTCGGCATCTTAATCCTCCATAAACTTACGGTTCTTCTCCAGATAATCTCCAGCAATACGCACTTCAATGTCATCCATGCTTGTTTCAAGTACCTTACCATCTTTTGAAAACACTGCCGCACGATCTGGGCGATTCAGATTCAACACGCGATAGCCCTCTGTGCATCGTGTGAACGCATAGCCGTTCACAATCATGTCCGCCGCATCCGCGACCTGTTTAATATCAGCCATTTGCAACCTTCACTCCTTTTATTGGTTCTAGAAATTTATCAGCATCAAAATAAAGATTTTGAAGAATCGGTACAAGATCAATGTATTCTTCTTCCGGTTCAGCATTCTGCTTATACTTCGCCATCACTACCAAGTAGCCGTTATCCCACTCTTTCACTTCCGTGTAATGCTCCAAAGAATACGGTGCAGCAAAGCGAATCACATGATTACCAAAACGAAATACTGTATAATTTTTCTCATTGCTAAGAGTAGCTTCACCAGTCATGCTGAATCCTCCTTAAAAAGTCTGTCCACCATTTCATGGATTTCATTCACTGTTTCTATATCTGATTTCATTGAACATGGACACGAAACCTGCTGGGAGAGTTCGCTGATTCCTTTCATGAGAAGAGAAAATCTCTTTACTGTAACGTTTTGAATATCAATATCACCGGCTTCCAATTTCTGAACCCAGCGAAGATCCAGCCCTGCTGCATCAGCAAGAGCTTTTTGGGTAATTCCCAGTCCTTGTCTCCACTCTTTTATCTTAACCATGTCAACTCCTCCTGTGCCAATTATACGTCAATATTGGCGCAGAGTCAACACAATTTTCTTTGCTTAGATCCTATATTTATAAACCGGATTACATTGATAATACTATTGATTTGAATTCCAATGCAGTCAAAGAACTTGACTGGATGAGTTTTTGGGAACAATTATTTGTAAAATCTGTCAATTTCTCATTAGATTCTTTTGCCCATTTAAATGAAGAATTAAAAAAGGAACAAAACTCTGAAAAAAAGACACTTCCCATGAATTTGGAAGAAGATGCTCTTACCGCTTCTGAAGAGAAATCTATGATTCAGTCAGGTTATCTGACACGCGATGGAGAAAAATTATATTTACCGGAAATTATACGTCACGCACTTGGATTTCGATACGAAAGAGGAGCACGACCTCGTGTACTGTCGTTACTTCTCAAACATTAACAGTATACTTTTCTCCAATTATCACCGAAAGGCTCCTTACGGAGCCTTTCAAAATCAACAAATCCACTTTTCTGCAGTTTTAGCAATCTCATCTTCTACTTCCTCTGCCATTTCTTTATTCTCAGCACTGACAGAAATATAAATTTTCAGCTTGGGTTCGGTACCAGAAGGACGTACCACCAGAGAGCAGTTGTCTTCCAGCAGAAATTTCAACACATCAGACTTGGGCAGTCCATCCAGTCCCTGTACATAATCCAGCAGCCTGACAACCTTCTTGCCGCCAAACTCCTTAATGCCACCGCGGAATGCCTGCATAATGCTCTGCATCCTGGCAAAACCGGCGCTGCCATCGAACTCATAGCTGTGCAGGGTGTTCAGGCAGTAACCATATGTCTTATACAGTTCATCCAGCCTGTCCAACAGGCTGATGCCCTGGGTGGCATAGTAACTGAACATCTCACAGATCATATACGCACCATCTACGCCGTCCTTGTCACGGACGTAAGAGCCGGTCAGATAACCATAGCTTTCTTCGAAGCCGAACACATAACTGTCTGCTTTCCCCAGCTGTTCCAGCTTGCCAATCTGCTCGCCGATAAACTTAAAGCCGGTCAATACGTTGACGGTACGCAGTCCGTAATGGGCGGCAATCTGCTCGCCCATATCCATCGTCACGATGGTCTTAATCATGACCGGGTCGGCAGGCATCTTACCGTGCTTGATGCGTTGACTGCAAATGTAATCCAGCAACAGCATACCTGTCTGGTTGCCGGTCAGCAGCTCATACTCCCCAGCCTTATTCTTGACAGCAATACCCACACGGTCACAATCCGGGTCAGTTGCCAACAACAAGTCAGCGTTGCACTTCCTGGCATACTCCATGCCCAGTGCCATTGCTTCCTTGATCTCAGGATTCGGGTAAGGACAGGTCGGAAAATGTCCGTCTGGCTGCTCCTGCTCCTTGACCACCGTAATGTTAGTGTAACCCATCTCCTGCAGGGTGCGGGTCACTGGCTTCAACCCCGTACCATTCAGCGGGCTGTACACGATGGCTACATTCTTGTTGACGTTCTCGCCAAACAAGACTGACTGACTCTTGACCTGCTCTACAAATGCAGTATAAACCTCGTCCAGAATATAGCGGATGCTGCCGTTTGCCACGCCTGCTTCAAAGTTGCTGGTCTTAACGTCCGCAAAGATGTCAAGTTTTTCAATCTCAGCTAGAATCTCCGCCGCTGCTTCGGTCGTGATCTGACAGCCGTCAGCACCATAGACCTTGTAACCATTGTATTTGCCGGGATTGTGGGAAGCTGTCACCATGACACCTGCAGAAGTATGCAGATAGCGAGTCGCAAAAGATACGGTCGGTACCGGCATCAGGACAGGCCAGATATTGACACTGACACCATTTGCTGCAAACACCCCTGCTGCGACTTTTGCAAACACATCGCTCTTGATACGGCTGTCGTAGCCGATTGCAACAGAAGGTTCTTTAAAGTGTTTCTTCAAATAGTCTGCTAATCCCTGAGAAGCCTTTGCAACTGTGTAAATGTTCATACGGTTTGTTCCTGCACCGATCACACCGCGCAGACCGCCTGTTCCAAATGCCAGATCACGATAAAACGCATCCTCGACTTCCACATAGTCCATTGCCTTCAGTTCCGCAGCAACATCCGTATCTGCCACTGCATTTGCCAGCCATCTTTCATATTCCTTCTTAATCTTCATCTTACCTACCTGTCTTTCCCCATACCCTGGAGTTCTGTATTTTATCCTCTGATATCAAGGAACTGCGCCTGTCCGTGAATCGTAAGGACTTCTGAATCTGCCGGCACAAACACACAATCTCCCTTATAAAAATTAACAGTTCCCTCATCATAGGATATCGTGCCACAGCCATCCATGCACAGTAATACCCGAAATGCCATCCTGTCCGCACGGTAATGCACCGTCTGTCGGCGTTCTGTATTGATAAGCATCCGGTACACTTCAAAATATTTGCAGCGTATCAACAGCTCCGATGCCATCCCCGGGCGGTACTTCAGAACCCGCAGCGGCTGTCTCGGCTCTGCACTGCCGTGAAGATCTGCCACATCCAACGCCTTGTCGATATGCAGTTCTCTTTTCTTCCCGTCCTTTCCTATGCGGTCGTAATCATACAGCCGATAGGTCAGGTTCGAGCTTTCCTGGATTTCTGCAACGAGCGCACCTGCCCCAATGGCATGGATCGTGCCTGCAGGGATAAAAAACAGGTCATCCTTGTGAATAGGTACCTTCTGCAGATACTTCATCACCGTACCTTTTGCCAGTGCCTTTTGCATTTCTTTCTTTGTGCAGTCCTGCCGCAAACCGTAGATCAGTTTTGCATCCCTGGCTGCATCCAGCACATACCACATCTCCGTTTTTCCAAGCTGACCATGTTCCTTCATCTTTGCATAGTCATCATCCGGATGCACCTGCACAGACAGATCCTTTCTTGCATCAATCAGCTTCACCAGGATTGGCAGCGTTGTTTCGCCTTTATGCCGTTCTCCCAGATACTCCGGGTGGGCTTTTATGACCGCAGTCAGCTCCATTTTGTCAAACGTTCCACAACACACAGTACTTACCCCATCCGGATGCGTGGAACATTCCCATGTTTCTGCCAACGGAGACAACTCAATATTCTTCCCATATTCATCGTTCAGCCTTTTTCCACCCCACAGGTAATCCTTACCTGCCGGACGGAGCAAAAGGGGTTCATTTCTTTTTTCCATGCATACGTCCATTGATCACCATTTCTGTCTTTCTTACCAGTCGTATTTTTTATCTTATTTACTGCTCCAGCTCAAACTTCTGCTTATCGTGGACGTTGATATCTGCGCCCAGCTGTACCTCAATCAGCTTCAGTTCCGTATCAGCTATCACAGTATGACGGCAGCCTGCGGACATAGTTATAACGTCACCTGACTTTACCATCTGCTCCATACCATCCACGATGGTTTTTCCTTCACCGGATATGACTACCCACACCTCATCCCGGTTCCTGTGGCTGTGGTAGTTCATACTGTGGCCGGGATTTAAGGTTACCTTAATCGTCAGGGATGCGGTTTCCACATCGACCACCTTAAAGCTTCCCCAGGACTTCTCAGCAAACATAATCTGCTGTTCAAACTTATCTACAAACGGCTTAATGTAAGAACTCTGCTCTTTATCCGAGACCAGAATGCCTTCCGGTGATGCAGAGATCACCACATCATGCAAACCCATTGCCAGCACCGGCACATCCATTTCATTGATGATATGGACTCCGGAGCACTTGTCGTTCAACTCTCCCTTACCAATAATACTTTCGTCCATTGCCTCAGTCAGCGTATTCCATGTGCCAAGGTCTTTCCACATACCGGCAAAACGGACAACCTGAATCTTCGACTCATGCTCTGCCACAGCATAGTCGAAAGAGATCTTCTTCATGGTATCGTACTTGTCGAACAAATCCTGATAGTCTGTAAAATCCATCAACTCATGGGCTTTATCCATCACATAACCCAGTTTATAAGCAAACACACCACCATTCCAGAGTGCTCCCTGTGCAATATACTGTTCTGCCACGTCCGCTGTCGGTTTCTCCCTGAAGGTCCTTACCTCAGCTACATGGTCTGTACTCTCTGGGATGATATAACCGTATTTCTCACTGGGGTAGGTCGGCTCAATACCCATCAGTACCAGATTTGCCTCGCACTTGTCTGCCTGCTCTGACAGTTCCTTCAGTGCTTCAAAGTAACCATCCTCCACATAGGGGTCAACCGGGCAGACTACCACAGACTCAGACGGGGCAACATGCATCACATCCACCAGATAAGCTGTTGCCAGCGCAATGGCCGGGAATGTATCACGGCGGCATGGCTCTACGCTGATGCCCACGTCCTCACCCAGCTGGTTGTGGATTGCAGAAACCTGTGTCTTACCGGTAGCAATGGTCACGGTCGCATCTGTGTCCACCTTCTTGATCTGTCGGTAGACACGCTGCACCATGGACTCATAGGTGCCGTCCTCCTTTTTGAAAATCTTGATAAACTGTTTGGAACGGATGTCATTGGAAAGGGGCCACAGACGCTTGCCGGAACCGCCGGACAACAAAATGATATTCATAATCTTCTCCTCGTAAAATAAGATCAGCGTTCAGCGCGCATGGGATTATTCAGAAAATCCTCATACGCAAGGCGTATGCCATCCTCAAGCTCGGTTTTATACGTCCAACCAAGATTCGTTGCCTTGGAAACATCCAGAAGCTTACGCGGTGTACCGTTTGGCTTATCAGGATCCCATTTGATCTCACCGTTATAGCCTACAACCTTCGCAACCAGCTCAGTCAGCTCCTTAATAGTCAGTTCCTTACCGGTACCGGCATTGACAGTCTCGTTACCTGAGTAGTTGTTCATCAGGAACACACACAGATTTGCCAGGTCATCCACATACAGAAACTCACGCAGCGGAGAACCATCCCCCCAGCAGGTTACACTTGCAGCACCACTCTCCTTCGCCTCATGGAAACGGCGGATCAGCGCCGGAAGCACATGACTGTGTGTAGGATGATAGTTGTCATTTGGACCGTACAGATTTGTCGGCATTACGGAAATATAGTCTGTGCCATACTGGCGGTTCAGAAACTCACAGTACTTTAACCCGGAAATCTTTGCCAATGCATATGCCTCATTGGTTTTCTCCAGTTCAGAAGTCAGCAGGCAGCTTTCCTTCATCGGCTGGGGTGCCATACGCGGATAAATACAGGAAGAACCTAAGAATTCCAGCTTCCTGCATCCGTTCTTCCATGCAGAGTGAATCACATTCATTTCCAAAATCATATTATCATACATGAAATCAGCCAGTGCATTCTGGTTTGCCACAATGCCGCCTACTTTGGCAGCTGCGAGAAACACATACTCCGGCTTTTCTGTAGCGAAAAACTTCTCCACTGCATCCTGACGAGTCAGATCCAGCTCCTTATGGGTACGTGTCACAATATTCGTATATCCCTGACGCTGCAACTCACGTACAATGGCAGAGCCTACCATTCCGCGATGACCTGCAACATAAATTTTTGCATTTTTTTCCATCATAATCGTATGCCTTCTTTCTTACATAACAGCCTTCATGGCCTTCTCGCGCTTTGCAAGCTCACGGTCATTCTTTGCCATAATCTCCACCAGTTCTTCGTAGCTCGTCTTCTGTGGATTCCATCCCAAAACCGTCTTCGCCTTAGTCGGATCGCCCCACAGATTGTCCACATCAGTCGGCCGGAACCACTGGGGATTTACGCATACCAACATCTTGCCGGTAGCTGCATCGTAACCCTTCTCATCAATGCCGGTACCTTCCCAGCGGATGGTCATACCGTTAGCTGCAAACGCCTTCTCAGTGAAGTCGCGGACCGTGTGCTGTACACCTGTCGCAATGACAAAATCCTCCGGCTTCTCCTGCTGCATGATCAGCCACATACACTCAACATAATCTTTGGCATAGCCCCAGTCACGCAGGGAATCCATATTGCCCAATTCCAGATGATCCTGCAGACCTTCTGCAATGCGTCCTGCAGCCAGTGTGATCTTACGGGTAACGAAATTTTCACCACGACGCTCAGACTCATGATTGAACAGAATGCCGTTAACAGCGAACATTCCATAAGCATCACGATATTCCTTCACCATCCAGAAGCCATACTGCTTTGCCACAGCGTAAGGGGAATATGGATGAAACGGTGTGGTTTCTTTCTGTGGAACCTCTTCTACCTTGCCATACAGTTCAGAAGTAGATGCCTGATATACCTTACAGGTCTTTGTCAGACCGCAGACACGGACAGCTTCCAGCACGCGCAGAACACCCAGTGCATCCACATCACCGGAATATTCCGGCGCATCAAAGGATACCTGCACATGGCTCTGGGCAGCCAGATTATAAATTTCATCCGGTCTGATCTCTCCCACCAGACGGATCAGCCCTGAAGAATCAGACAAATCTCCGTCATGAAGTTTAATCACATTTTTTTCGATCAGATGATCGATACGGGCAGTATTTGAAATGGAAGCACGACGTACAATACCGTGAACCTCGTAACCCTTCTCCAGTAAAAATTCAGCCAGATAGGAACCATCCTGACCGGTAATACCGGTAATCAATGCAACCTTAGACATATATTAACCTCAACTTTCCTTTTGATTTACTTTCTGTTGATCAATAGCAACTGTTCAATACCTCCACAGTTACTGCATTTATTTTAGTAAAAAATCCGGAAAGCCTGAATTCACGATATTGCCCTTTCTCCCTGTTTTCTTACATTATCTTGCTCTCTTTTCTCACTTCTCCCACTTCTCTCTGTACTCTAAAGGACTCATGCCTTCCATCTGTCTGAAAACCCGACTGAAATAATGAGGCTCTCCCAGACCGCATTTATAGCCGATGGTCTTTATCTTTTCGTCGGAAAAGCGGAGCATATATTTTGCCTTCGTGACTCTCCTGTTCATCAGGTAGCTACTGATACTGACACCAAACTGCTCCCTGAACACGCGGGTCAGATAGTATTTACTGATAAAAAAATGCTCTGCCAGAAAATCCAGGCTTATTTTCTCCTGATAATGCTCATCCAGGTACTGCTTTACAGGAAGTACATTCTGTTTTTTCAGATCTGCATCCCTGTGTTTTTCTCCCGGGTGCCAGGACTCATTCATCAGAAGCGTCAGCAGATAATTCAGCTCACTGTTGATCTTCATATCCCGAATGTAATCATCGGAATCTGCCAGCTCATAAATCCTGTGACAGATTTCCAGAAACCCGGAAACAGAAACGGGGTGGAAGACTGCTCTTCCACCCCGCTCTAAATACTTATCATAAATTGCTGTCATATTCGGACCATAGAAATGTATCCAGGATAAACTCCACAGCTTCTCCGAACTACTGTGTGCATACTGTTTCCTGCAGTCAATAAACACACAGTCTCCTGTACGAAGAGAATAAGTTCTGCCTTCACAGATGAGCTCACCCTCGCCATCTGTCACTGTAAAAAACAAATAAGAGGACAGGTTACTGCGCCCTGTGCTGTGAGGCTTATGTACCTGCAGAGAGCCAATCTCCTGCAGATACAGTAAAGAAGTCCTGGCAAAATTTGACGGTGTATATAAAATCCTGTCAGAGGTGACAACCGGTAATTGTGTATTAACAAATAAATCTTTCATCTGATCTTTTCCTTCGGAATTTCTATTCCCATACAAGATTACAGTCAGCTACGCCAACAAGGCTGTCCATAAATACTTCTTTCAGACGTTCTTCTACCATCTGCCTTGTCACACCCTTTTTCAGTATCACCTGAAGGAAACCACCGCCACCGGCACCACATACCAGCTTTCCGTCCACCAGTTCCTCAATACTGCTGAAAATCTGTTCAATCAAAGTGTTACTGCTTCCGGCATCTATTTTCTTACTCAGTTCCCAGTGATAATCCAGAAGCTTTGCAAAACCGTCTACATTTCCACGCTCCAGTTCAAAGCGCATCAGTGCTGCTGTTTTCTGAATCTCCTCCAACGCAAACAGACTGTCCGGTTCATTGCCCAC
>OASY01000159.1_pt1 | contig 59274 bp, 56 predicted proteins | sample 1501231 | NCBI WGS metagenome assembly OASY01 (sample SAMEA2579917, study PRJEB22360) | human gut metagenome | biome: human gut; feature: human-associated habitat; material: faeces | place: Denmark | collected 2008/2010 | reverse complement strand
CTTATACCGGCAGCACTTCCGACTGTGTCAACACCCCGATGAAGTGCCCCTTTAACACATCATATTTTAATTGCACAAAAAAAGCCGACGCTTTGGCCAAACTGCAGGCCGACATCGTCACTGCCGCCATGCCTGATTATTCCAGAGCTCAGTCCAGAAATAAAGGACAGCAATATACGGCATCCACTAACGGATTTATTATTGGCTATGATCGTTATTTAGGTTCAAAATCATGGGATTCAAATGTGAAAGTTATCATTAACGGACAAAATGTGAGAGTAATTGCTGACCAGACAGAATACACCATTAATACATGGAGTTATCCGGTAAAAAAAGGATCGACCTACCAAGTAACTTCAGGAGACGGAGAAATCAAATACATGTGGGTACCGACATATTAGAAATTATTAAACCGTACCGAATAGCCTCTGCGCCGGCTGTATTTATACTTCTTTGTTGACAAATTCGTTTTTTAAGCTAAGGTCTGGGCAATAAAAAATTATTGAGAATTATTTACCTAAAAAACTAACTTTATGAATTTTAAAGACGATTTGGGCTTTCAGGCTTTTCAGGAAAAAGTTCTGAAGTGGAAAGAAATTTTTGTGCAGGGCATTAATCATCCGCATGACTTGGGCGAGGCGCGAGCAGAAGCCTTAACCTGGGAAGATATCATCTTCAAGGGAAAACTGGATGCCGTTGATTTTTGTTTTTTATCGGACAAAGCAATGTCTGAAGCAGGGAGTTTTGATGACAGAGCAAAGTATTTTCTGCATAAACTTCCCTATTATGAGGAAGTTACCGGATTAATCCCACAAATGAATTTTATCGGTGATTATGCCGGTGCAGAAATGCCGAACGGAGACAAAATAGGCTTTCTTCCCCAATGGTTTGAAAACGGCGAAATCATTATCCGGACTTATATCAGACTGGCGGAAGGTTTTGAACTTGACTGCGACAGTCTGATTCTTTTCGAAAACTGTAACTGCATCGGAATTGTTCGATATGTTAAAGATTTTCCGCCGGAATACTATCAAAAAAAAGAAGCCTACGAAACAAGAAAGGCAAACGCTGAACGAGACGATGACAATTTGCCTTTTTGAGTGAAAATTCATAAAAAATCCCCGTTTGAAACGGGGATTTTTTTTACCAACTGTTCATATGGATTTTCTGCTGTTTAAAGCGATCTTCCGGCTGCCGCGGTTCCGCCGCCGGGTAGCCGATAACCACCAAAGACAGCGGCTTAATATGCGGCGGCAGATTAAACAAACGAATAAAGTTTTCCATGCGCTCTTTGTCCGGATAAATTCCGCACCAGCAGCTGCCAAGTTTTTTGGCATGGCAAGCCAGCAGCAGATTTTCGGTTGCCGCGGCACAATCAACCATCCATGCGCCGGGAGCCATCTCCTCTTCCGTGTTGCCGCAGACAATAACCGCCAGTGACGCTTCTTCCAAAAAACGGCAGTAAGGCTGAGCTTGGGTTATTTCGGGAAACTTGCTCTTGTCATTGACCACTATGAATTCCCACGGCTGTTTATTGCGCCCGGAAGGAGCCAGCATAGCTGTTTCCAATATGTCCCTGATGTCATCGGCGGGAATATCACGATTAGGAATATATTGCCGCACAGACCGGCGGGTACGCAGTCCTTCACTAAAATCCATTTACCTTCTCCTTTTTACGTTTTGTCTTTTATATGTAAGAGGCAACGGCCCTAAAATCAAGAGATAAAAAAAACCCTCTCTCGAGGGGCTTTTTTTTACTTCTTCAAGTTTTTCAGCTGTTCGTCTACCCGAGACATCTTCCGGTTATAGCGCCGGACGACTTCACGCTTGCGTTTGCGGTTTGCCCGCCAGCTGACATAATTGATGATGCCGTATTTGCTGATATCGTCCTCAGAGACAACGCCCTCGGTTGAAATGGCGCAAATATCGTCGGCAATATTGGCAATGCCGCCACGGATGAAATATTTATCCGTTATGCCGTCATGTTCATCCAAAACCCGAACATAGCCGTTTGTCAACACCATTACCGTCGGTGCGCGTTCCGGCAGAACGGTAAGGTCACCGTCCGCTCCCGGAACAACCACCCGGCGGACATCCTGTTCCTTATAAACTTTATCCGGGGTAAATATCTTCAGACGTACATGTTTTTCCATAACTTATATTCCTGTTAAGCGGCAGAACTCATATTCTTAGCGTTTTCGAGCACTTCTTCAATGGTACCGACCATATAGAAAGCCTGTTCCGGAATATCGTCGTATTTGCCTTCGATAATTCCCTTAAAGCCTTTAATGGTGTCTTCCAGTTTTACAAATTTACCGGGACGGCCGGTGAAAACTTCGGCAACATGGAACGGCTGCGACAGAAAACGCTGAACCTTACGGGCACGGGCAACCGTCAGTTTGTCTTCTTCCGAAAGCTCGTCCATACCCAGAATGGCAATAATATCCTGCAGAGATTTATATTTCTGCAAAATTTCCTGAACCTTACGGGCGACCGTATAGTGTTCTTCACCGACAACCGTCGGATCCAGAATACGGCTGGTCGAATCAAGCGGATCAACGGCAGGGAAAATACCCAGTTCGGAAATCTGGCGCGACAAAACCGTCGTGGCATCCAAGTGAGCAAACGTTGTTGCCGGAGCCGGGTCGGTCAAGTCGTCGGCCGGAACATAAACGGCCTGAACAGAAGTAATTGAACCGTGTTTGGTTGAGGTAATGCGCTCCTGCATGGCCCCCATATCGGTTCCCAGTGTCGGCTGATAACCCACTGCGGACGGAATACGCCCGAGCAGAGCCGAAACTTCGGAACCGGCCTGGGTGAAACGGAAGATATTGTCAACGAAGAACAAAACATCCTGATGTTCTTCATCGCGGAAATATTCCGCCTGTGTCAAGCCGGAGAGGGCAACACGGGCACGGGCTCCGGGCGGTTCGTTCATCTGACCGTAAACAAGCACGGTTTTAGATTTGTCACCCTCCAGATCAATAACCCCGGATTCAATCATTTCGTGATAGAGGTCATTCCCTTCGCGGGTGCGTTCGCCGACACCGGCAAATACGGAATAGCCGCCGTGGCCTTTGGCAATATTGTTAATCAGTTCCATAATCAAAACGGTTTTGCCGACACCGGCGCCGCCGAACAGACCGATTTTGCCGCCTTTGGCATAAGGTTCAAGCAAATCGATTACTTTAATGCCGGTGGTCAGAATTTCCGTATCGGTGGACTGCTCGGTAAAAGCAGGCGCCGGACGGTGAATCGGGAAATGCTGCTTGGCTTTAACCGGGCCGCGGCCGTCAACCGGGTCACCGATAACGTTGATGATGCGGCCGAGCATTTGCGGACCGACGGGAACTTCAATCGGATGTCCGGTGTTGATGACTTCAAGACCGCGAACCAAGCCGTCGGTTGAATCCATAGCGATGGTACGAACTACCCCCTCGCCCAAGTGCTGTTCAACTTCCAGAACCAGCTTGCGGCCGTGGTTGTCGCATTCAAGGGCCGTCAGAATGTTCGGCAGTTCATCAATTTTTTCAAACTTGACGTCAACAACCGCCCCCATTACCTGAGAAATATGACCAAGCCGGCCGCTGCCGACTTCAGCTTTTTCAATCTTTTTAATTTTCTTTACGGCCTTTTTTTCATCGGCGCCGATTTCTTTGAAAGACTTTTTATCCAATTCCGTCACGCTCTCAGTCTTTTTAACTTTTTTGGCGGCGGCTGCCTTAGCCTTCGCGGGGGCGGCCGTTTTAGCGTTTTTCTTCTCCGTCATTTTTATCTCCTAGAGTTACAGTGCTTCCGCACCGGCAATAATTTCGATTAATTCGGTCGTAATGTTGGTCTGACGCATCCGGTTATATTTCAGCGTCAGGCGGGAAATCATGTCTTTGGCATTACGGGTCGCATTATCCATAGAGGTCATACGCGCGCCGTGTTCAGATGCCTGAGAGTGGATAATTGCCTCAAAAACGGAAGCTTTATACAACAGCGGCAGAGACTGCCCCAGAACTTCCATTTTATACGGTTCATATTCATAAGCGGCACCATTGACCAAAACCGGTTCCGTCCCTGCTTCCGCGCGCTCGGAAAAGCGAAGCGGCAAAAGCTGCTTGACGACAATTTCCCGGTTGATTGCCGAATGGAATTCGCTGTAAACAGCCTCACAGACATCAATATTGCGCATCATGAAATCATCATAAGCGTAATTGGCAATGACAGCGCTTTCATCATAACGGGCACCTTTTTTGGCAATGCCGTCGATATCGCGGACAATGTTGGCAGCATAGCGGCGTTTGAGGATAGAATATCCTTTGCGCCCGATACAGGCGACTTTAACCTCTTTGCCGGCGTTTTGCAGTTCTTCGATGCGCCGGGCCGCTACTTTGGCTACCGAGGCATTGAAGTTTCCGCAAAGACCGCGATCGGAGGTAAAGACCAGCAGAAGATAAGTCCGGTCATTTTCAGAACCGGCAATCATCCGCGGCCATTTGACGAAAGTGCCGTTTTGCTCCAGCGTCCGGAACTCGGAAACAACATTCTCCAGCGGAGAAAGAATGTTTTCGCGATAAGGAACGCTGGAAGCAATCAGGCCTTGAGCTTTACGCAGACTGGAAGCAGCAACCATCTTCATTGCCGAAGTGATTTTCTGTGTTGACTTGATGGTTTCAATACGAGTTCTTAACTCTTTTAAACCGGCCATAGTTCTTCCTTATGCTGCTTTTTCTTCACTAATGTATTCGGCTAAGAAACTGTCGTAAAATTCGGTCAATTTCTTATCCAGTTCGTCGGAAATAACCTTTTCGTCACGAATCTGCTCGAGGAATTCGGGATGATTAGCCTTGACTGCGGTCAGCGCTTTCTGCTCGAAAGGTTTAATTTCAGTCAGAGGCAGCTTATCCAAATATCCGCGGACACCGGCGAAAATAGCGATAACTTCTTCGGCAACCGGCATCGGATGATAAACAGGCTGTTTCAGCAATTCGGTCAGGCGTTCGCCGCGTGACAGCAGCTGCTTGGTCGCGGGATCAAGGTCTGAAGCAAACTGGGCAAAAGAAGCCATTTCGCGATACTGTGCCAATTCGAGTTTAATTTTGCCGGCAACCTGTTTCATTGCCTTAATTTGAGCGGCCGAGCCGACGCGGCTGACGGAGATACCGACATTTACCGCCGGGCGGACGCCCTGATAGAACAGACTGGTTTCCAAGAATATCTGACCGTCGGTAATTGAAATAACGTTGGTCGGAATATAAGCGGAAACATCGCCGGCCTGCGTTTCGATAACCGGCAGCGCAGTCAGAGAACCGGCTCCTTCATCATCGTTCATCTTCGCCGCACGCTCCAACAGACGGGAATGCAGATAGAAGACGTCGCCGGGATAAGCTTCACGCCCAGGCGGACGACGGAGCAGCAAAGACATCTGACGGTATGCCGTTGCCTGTTTGGACAGGTCATCATAAAAAATTGTGGCATGCATGCCGTTATCACGGAAATATTCGCCCATGGCGCAGCCGGAATACGGCGCAATAAACTGCATTGGCGCCGGATCGGAAGCCGTTGCGGCAACAACGATGGTATAATCCAGAGCTCCGTTGTCTTTCAAGGTTTTAACCACCTGAGCAACGGTTGAACGTTTCTGACCGACGGCAACATAAATGCAGTACATTTTTTCCTTTTCAGACTTTGCCTGGTCGTTAATGTGTTTTTGATTGAGAATCGTATCAAGAATGATAGCGGTTTTACCGGTCTGACGGTCACCGATGATTAATTCGCGCTGACCGCGGCCAATCGGAATCAGAGCATCGACCACTTTTAATCCGGTTTGCATCGGTTCATGCACGCTGCGCCGCGGAATAATACCCGGAGCTTTGACTTCGGAGTTGCTGTATTCGGTTGCTTTAACCGGACCTTTGCCGTCAATCGGCTCACCCAGCGCATCAACAACCCGCCCCAGCAACCCTTTGCCCACCGGCACGCTCACAATTTTATCGGTACGTTTTACGATATCGCCTTCCTTAATGGACTCATCCGAGCCGAAAATAACGACACCGACGTTGTCTTCTTCGAGGTTAAGGGCCATTCCCTTAACGCCGCTTTCGAATTCAACCAGTTCATTTGACTGAACTTTATCGAGGCCGTAAACATGGGCAATACCATCACCAACCGACAAAACGCGGCCGACTTCGGAGACGTCAACCTCGACATCGGCATTTGCGATTTTATCTTTGATGATAGAGGATATTTCGCTTGCATGTACAGACATTATTGTCCACCTTTCATCATAATTTCCAAACGATTTAATTTTCCACGAATTGAATCGTCAATCATGGAAGAACCAAACTTTACAATTAATCCGCCCAGAATTTCCGGACAAATCTCATAGTTGACAACCACTTTTTTGGAAAGCATTTTTTCCAGATTGGCGGTTAAACTTTTTTCCTGCGCATTGCTCAGGGCTTGAGCACTCTGCACACTGACTTCGACGTAGCCGTTTTTACGATACCAGATATGCTGAAATTCTTCCAATATCGGCAACAGTTCGCCGAAGCGGCCGTTTGCGGCCACGATATCCAGACAGTTAAGCGTTTCTTTATCCAGCTTAAGTTTGCGGGCAACTTCGGACAGAGCCTCGCGTTTAGAATCCAAGTTCCAAACCGGATTAGCCAGATATTTGACGATTGAGCCGTCCTCCCGGAGAATGACGACCAATTGCCTGATATCTTCCAGAACTTTTGCCACGGCTTTTTTTTCTTCGGCAGCGCCGTAAAGCGCAGCGGCATAAGTTGAAATTATTTTAGCTTTTGAAATCTTCTTCACGGTATTCTCGTCAATTATTTACAATTGTCGTTATCATAAGCGGTAAATCTTTCTAATTTATTAATTTTCTACATAAAACTGTAAGGGTCAACGTCTATCTCCACACGTACGTTTGACGGACAAGAAATTTTGCGCAGCCACTCACGCAAAACCTCCTGAATTTTAATGTTTTTTGCCGTCTTCAGCAGCAGCCGGTAGCGGTATTTTCCCCGCAGCATATAGATTGGCGCCGGAGCAGGTCCCAATGTAGATATATAATCGTTGTTGGGCGCCGTTTGCCCTAGCCAAACGGCTACTTTTTCCGCGGCATCACGGTTGGCGCCGGAAACGATGACGGCAGCCAGTTTTCCGAACGGAGGCATACGCAAAATTCTCCGGCTCTGTTTTTCCAAATCCAGAAACTGATTGCGGTCATTTGCGAGCAGCGCCTTGAGTACGGCATTGTCGGGATAAAGCGTCTGCAGATAGACGGTCCCTTTTTTTTCGGCACGGCCGGCGCGGCCGGAAACCTGCGACAAAAGCTGATATGTCTGTTCGGTAGCCCGCAAGTCGCTGCCCATCAGCCCCAAATCGGCATCGACGATGCCAACCAGAGTCAGACTCGGGAAATGGTGTCCCTTGGCGAGAATCTGCGTACCGATTAAAATATCCACTTCGCCTTTCTCCATCCGCTCAAATACGGCGGAAACCTCAGCCAGCGAAGAAGTAATATCGCTGGAAATGACGGCGAGGCGCGCATCGGGGAAACGTTTGGAGACCTCTTCGGCAATGCGTTCCACCCCGGGACCGCAGGCCGTCAGACCGTCTTCGGAATGGCATTCGGGGCATTCTTTGGGAATCGGCATAGAATAACCGCAATGATGGCAAATCAGACGGCCGCTGCTGCGATGCTCGGTCAGCCAGGCCGTACAATTGGGGCACTGGATGCGGTGTCCGCAATCGCGGCAGATTGTCAGCGGAGCATAACCGCGGCGATTAAGAAACAGCATCGACTGTTCGTTTTTTTCAAGGTTTACTTTAAGAGCGTCCACTAAAGTCGGCGCCAGCCAGGCAACACCCCAGGAGCCTTTCTGCGGCTTATCCTTTTTCAAATCAATCACTTTAATATCGGGCATCACGGCAGAAGCATAGCGGCTGGTCAGGCGCACGCAGTCATATTTGCCGTCTTCCACATTACAGACGGTTTCCAAGTCGGGCGTTGCGGTTGAGAGAATCAGCGGAAACTGTTCCAACTTAGCGCGAACGACCGCCATATCCCTCCCCTGGTAATTAACGACATCTTCCTGCTTGAAAGAGTGGTCATGGCTTTCATCGATAACCATCAGTCCCAAATCGGGATAAGGCAGAAACAGCGCCGAGCGGGCACCGACAATTACCTTTACCCGCCCCTCGGACACGGCTTTCCATGTGTCTATCCGTTCCCGCTGTCCCAAACCGGAATGCCAGCAGGCCGGTTTGACGCCGAACCGTTTTTCAAACCGCCCCAGCCATTGGGTGGTTAACGCAATTTCCGGCACCAGAATCAAAACCTGCCGTCCCAATTCCAAGGCACGGGCGACCGCTTCAAAATAGACTTCGGTTTTGCCGGAACCGGTAACGCCGTCCAGGAGAGTTACCGAAAAGCCATTACCGACTTTGCGCACCAGTTCGGCGGCAGCGGTTTCCTGCTCGGGGGTCAGGGCCACTTTGGAAAAGCTCCCCCTGGGCTCGGCATAATACTTCTTTTTCGGGCGGACAATCGGTTTCAAAATCCCTGCGGTTATCAGTGTATTTACCACGCTCAGCCCGACCCCGGCTCCCCGACAGATTTCTTTGCGGGTGTAAGGCGCATGTCTGAGCAAGTCCATAACATGCCAACGGGCATCGGAATTTTTCAATTTGGCTTCAGCCAGAGTTTTGCCGCTCAGGGTATAAAGCGTTTCGGTTTGGTTGTCGTCAAAGACGGCGCGCACGCTGATAACCATTTTCAGCACCAAACCGACAAAAGCCAAATTATATTCGGCCACAAATTTAACAAACTGGATTAAGTTTTTGGAAAGAGGCGGAAAGTCAAGCTTTTCGATTATCGGTTTAATCTTGTTTTCCGGCAATTCGGAAGAACGCCCGTGTTTCCAGACAACGCCGATCTGCTCCTCCCGTCCCCAGGGAACGCGGACAAGCGTGCCGAGCGGAAGCTCCGTTTCGGTTTTGTAATCAAAAGGCTCGTTAAAAGGCAGCGGCAGCATGACGCCGATAATTGAAGTCATTTTTCTCCTGGGTTCGGGCTGAAGCTGTTCCGGGGCACCGGCCGCCGAAAGCAAATTTCCGTTTTATCATAAAGCAGCGGCGGCAAAATTAAACCCCCTGCCCCGCATTATCCCCACAAAAAAAACGGCGGAATCGTATATACGGAATATTAAAGAATAAGGGGTAAAATTTTAAAGAGGATAATAAAATGAAGAGCGAAATAAAATATAACGCTTCCAGAGAAATCAAACAACTGATTGCTCAGTGGCAGAGCTGGCTGTTGAACGAACGGCGCTATTCGCCGCATACGTTAGATGCTTATTCGCGCGATTTGTCCGGTTTTTTTGACTTCGCGGCTGAACATCTGGGCAAGGTTCCGGAGACTGCCGACCTGGCAAAATTAGAAGTGCGCGATTTCAGAGCCTATTTGAGCCAAAGGGCCGCACGGCATATTGACAAATCGTCCCTGGCGCGCGAGCTCTCAACCCTGAAAAACTTTTTCAAATGGCTGGCCCGATATGATATTCTCAGGAATCCGGCTTTATCCGTCATCAGAACGCCGCGGCGGGCAAAAGTTCTTCCGAAAGCTCTGGAAGTGAACGATACGTTTAACGTGATTGACGAGGCGCAGAATCTGGCTTCCAATTCATGGCAGGGCCTACGGGATACGGCGATTTTCACGCTGCTTTACGGCTGCGGACTGCGTATTTCCGAGGCCCTGTCCCTGAATGTGGGAGATATCGGCAACAACGATTTTCTGCGTATCAAAGGTAAGGGTAACAAAGAAAGAATTGTGCCTTTATTGCCTGTCGTTGTTGAAAATATCAATAAATATCTGGCAGAATGCCCGTATCAGCCGAAACAAGGGGAACCGTTATTTTTAGGTGCCCGCGGCGACAGGCTCGTTCCGCGAATTATTCAGCGGCAGATGCAAAAAATCCGGGCTTACCTGGGCCTACCTGACAATTTGACTCCCCATGCCCTGCGGCATTCTTTTGCAACCCACCTGCTGGCTGAAGGGACCGACCTGCGCTCAATTCAGGAATTGTTAGGCCATGCGTCCCTGACCACGACCCAGCGCTATACCGATGTTCAGATTGAAACCCTTAAGAAAGAATATGACAAAGCGGGACTGTTAAGCTCGTCCGCAAGCTGAAAGCGCAAAAGAAAAGAGGCGTCCGACGGCGCCTCTTTTAATTCTTTCCTGAAACAAAAGAAAATTACTTTAATTTCTTTTCAACGAACTCTTCGTGTTTTTTGGACTTCTTGTCATATTTTTTCAAAGTCAGTTTTTCCGGATGAGTCCGCGGATTTTTTTCAGCAAGATAAAAGGTACCGGTACCGGCAGTGCTTTCCAATTTTACTTTAACTTTAATTGCTTTTGCCATGATTTTATACTCTTTAAAATTAGGTTATATCAAAACATTTAGGCGTAATATACAGTTTTTGACGACTTTGTCAATAAGATTTTTCGCACTTGTCCGCTTATGACCGCTTATTTTAGAGAAAAAAAATATTTTTGTCTATTGTACCTGACGGAAAACTGTGTTATGATGTTTTTCAGATATAAATTATTTCACCTATTATGATGTCTGCTTTCTTGGCTTAAATTAAGGGTGAAACTTTCCGAATATTAACATTAAAAAAAATATAAAGATGGAAAAGAAAATTTTTGCTGCAGTCATTGCTGCGGTTGCCGCTCTGATTATATACAACGGCGGTTGGGAAATCATCAAATTTTTAGGTGACAAGGTGTTTGCTTATCCGTGGAATTTTGCGGCAATCATCATCTTATCACTGATAACGATGGCTCTCATCATCGGTACGGTTGTCGTGCCGATCGGAATCTATCAAAAATTAAGTAAATAACCCTTAAAATCTAAGTATCATGAAAAAAATTCTTCTGCCTTTGACGGCTGTTGCCGCTTTTGCGGTTATTGCTGCCGCTAACATCAAAATTGCTGCCGCTTTGGCAATTATGATTGTTTTTTTCTCCGGTATCTTTGCAACCCTTCCCCGACTTATGGAGTTTCAGGATCGGTTGGAAATCAGACGCTGGAAAAAAAGACTGGAAGAAAACGAAAAAAGAAAAGAAAGAATTGCCAAAATCTGCCGCGAAGTGCCGCAGGAACATTTGGTCTGATTTCTTTCTTCCCTGTTGAAAAGCCGGAGATTTTATCTTCCGGCTTTTTTGTATTCAAAGTTAATCACCGCAGGGATTACAGGACTTGCCGTTTTGAACGAACCGTTTTACTCTACGGATAATAACGAATTATTAAAACAAGTAATTATGGACAAGATGTATGAATTACGCTGCCGAAAGCGGCGCAGAATGTGGCTCTTGCTGAATTTAACCGGCCGGGCCTTTGAGATATCGGGAACGTTTTGTTTGATTCTGTTTTTTATTTTCAACGGCATTCCCTGGTATCTGCTGGCCTGCATGTGGTTTATTATGCTGGGAATGGCGGTGTCACTGCTTATCCGGGGTTTATTTTATCTCGTGATGAAAATAGCCAGTTTTTGTTAAAGCCTGAATAGAATTCAGGCTTTTTTATAACGGCAGCCTGTTTTCCTATTTGATATGTTTGCGCAGATAGGCTTCGGCAACCGACAGGTCGAGTTCCGACTTCATCCGGTTTTCCGGCAGGCAGGCATTGCTTCTGCTGCCGCGGGCAATAATTTTTTCGGCATCGCGGGTTTCCGGTTCGCCGGAAGTGCAGATATCGGGCAAGACACCGATACCGGCCAACTTATTCCCCGACGGCGTATAAATAATTCCGTTTGTCAGAGCCAGACGGCTGTTATTACTCAGTTTTATCAGCTTTTGCACGGTTCCTTTGCCATAGCTGCCGGTTCCGACCACAACAGCCCGGCTTTGTTCCTGAAGCGCTGCCGCCAAAACTTCCGCCGAAGAAGCCGTCTGCCCGTCAATCAGTACCACAATCGGCTTGTTGTCAAGCACGTCTCCGGCCGGCGCATTGTAATATTCCGTCGAATCGGGACTGCGGCCTTTGGACGAGGCGACAATTCCGCCGTCAATAAACAGCCCCGCCACCCGAACGGCCTCCTGAAGCATACCGCCGGGATTGCCGCGCAGGTCAATAATCAACCCCTTAACGCCGGAATGCTCCGTCAGGCTGCGGGAAACGTTTTCTCCCGTATATTTGTTTATCGCTCCCAAGCGCATATACAAAACATCATTTTCGAGCAGGCGGTCATAGAATGCACGTTTGGGCTTAAATTCCGGCACCGGCGGATTACTCAGTTCCAAATCGGGATAATAGCTCGAATCGCGGTCAAATTTCTTGATGCCGTGAGCCATCATGGTGTCGATAATTTCAAAATCCTTGCGTTTGAGCTCGGGAGAAGCTTTTTGCGCCGACCGGATAATGTCCTGCGTGAATTTTACCCAGGCCGAAACATCGTGCGGATCTTCAGGTTTGCTCCGGCTCAGCATAACCCTTCCGTTTACATAAACAGAAACCCGGCGGTCGTCATCGGCAATCCGGACGCGTTTGTCAAGTTTGTTCAGCCCTTGCAGAGCCGGCATGGCAATTTCGTTCAGACTGACGGGTTCCAGATATTCGTCCTGTACGGTTTGATAAATTTCGGCCAGGGTCAGCCTGTCATCGGCCTGTGCCGGAAACGACAAAGAAAGGCATAAAAGGCTGACACCGATTAATTTATTCATCATTGTGCTTTTGCTCCGCCTGGTGATTGTTTTGTTTGATTTTTTCCTTGCGTTCTTTTTTCGAAAGTTTCTGTTTTGCCTTCCGGCGGCTTTTCTTCGGAGACGACTGCTTTTTGCCGGCGGAACGGATTTCGTCTTCGGTGTTCTCAACCAGCTTAAAGGCTAAGGTTCCGCTTATCGGCGAAGCTTCGGTCAGGCAGGCGGTCAGCCGGTCACCCATCATAAAACGACGGCCGGTTTTGGCGCCGACCATCTCATTGCCGCCGGCCGAAAACTGATATTTGTCTGAGGGAAGCGTATGCATCGGAATCAAACCTTCGGCTCCCAGACTGTCAATTGCCACAAAAATGCCGGCCGTGGTTAAACCGGTAATTTTCGTTTCAAATTTCGCTCCGATTGAAGGTTCGAGATAAGCCGACAGATAACGAGACAGCGTATCGCGTTCGGCCTGGACCGCCGTCCGTTCCGTATTGCAGAGATGTTCCCCGATTTCCTTAAACTGCGGCACATCCGCCCCGGATTCAAGTTCACCGCCGTCAGGCATACCGCAGCCTTTAATCAGAGCCCGGTGTATCAGCAAGTCGGCATAGCGGCGAATCGGCGAGGTAAAATGCACATAATCACTCAATGCCAAGCCGAAATGTCCGACATTCTCCGGCGTGTATTTGGCCTGGCATTGCAGGCGCAGCACCAGATTATTAATCCCACTCCCGAGGTTATGGCGGCGGCACTCCTCAAGTATATGATTAAAATGTCCGGGCTGCAGCGCCGGATAGTCCGGCAGTTTCAGGTGCAGGCCATGCAGCAGCGGTTCAATATCTTTCAGCTTTTCTTCCAGCGGCTTTTCATGAATGCGGAACATTATCGGCAGTTCGGTTTGTTCCAGACGTTTGGCTGCCGAAATATTGGCGGCAATCATAAATTCTTCAATAATTTCGTGGCTGGCAAAGTGTTCGGCCGGCCCCAGAGAAAGGATATGCCCGTCGTTGTCAACTTTTATGGATATTTCCGTCGGGTCAAGTTCCAGCGTTCCACGTTTTTTGCGGGCTTTGCTGAGGGCAAAATAGGCCTCATACAACGGCTGAATAACCGTTTTGAACAACCCCATCGTCTGAAGGGAGTGCGTTCCTTCAAAGGCTCGCTGGACCTCGCGGTAAGTCAGACGCGCAACCGATTTCATCACGGCCCTTTTAAAGTCGAAGCGACAAATGTTGCCGTCGTTGTCAATATCCATCAGGCAGGCCAGGCAAGGGCGCTTTTCTTTGGGGCGGAGCGAGCAGAGGTCATTGCTTAAAGCTTCCGGCAGCATCGGAATGACCATTCCGGGCAAATAAACCGAATTGCCGCGGCGGTAAGCTTCGCGATCAAGCTCGGAACCGGGACGAACATAATAGGCCACATCGGCAATGGCAACAATCAGACGGAAACCGCCGGGCGTTTTTTCGGCATAGACGGCATCGTCAAAATCTTTGGAATCATCTCCGTCAATGGTTACCAGCGGCAACGCCGTCAAATCCTCCCTGCCCTGAAGATGATATTCCGGACAGCAGGAAGCTTCCTTAACAACCGCATCGGGAAAACTGTCATTGATTTTATATTTTTCAAGAATGAACAGCCCGGTCGATTTGGCAATGTTAAAACGGCCGTAATTTTTGATGATTTTAGCCTGTTTAAACTTTTTTTCGCCAATTAACGCCACTTTAACAAAGTCGCCGACACGGCTGCTTCCCAGCTTGTCCAGAAGGTAGTCCATCCGGGAGTTTCTTTCGGCCGAGCGGAGATAAAACAGTCCGTTTTTTTCCACGATAACGCCGTATATCTGTTCCAGAGCCACTCCGGCGGTCATGGTGCGGGCCAGAGGCTTGGCCCACCAGGTATCGTTTTTGCGGGACAGTCTGGCAATAAATCTATCGCCTTCGGCAAGAGCCGGCTTTATTTTTTTGTTTTCCAACACATAAATTTTGTAACCGTGAGGATTGTCCGTCGGATCAATCGCCGCAGCCATCAAATCGCCGAAGCCGGAGGCGCCGCAGATTTCGAGCTGGCAGTTTTCCGGCAAGAGGTCAGACGATTTCTTTTTATTTTTTCTGTTGCTCATGTTTATCTCAGTTCCGCAATCAGAGCCGTATGGTCGGAAGGCTTGCTTCCGGCGCGGGGCGTTTTATCCACTTCGCAAGACTGCAGGCGGTCGGCCGCTTTCGGTGACAGCCAGAGGTAATCGATGCGCAGTCCCATATCGTTTTGAAAAGCACCGCCGGCATAGTCCCAATAGGTGTAGCCGTTAAGCGGCAGAGGGTAAAGGGCACGGAAAGCATCGGTCCAGCCCTGATATTCAATAGCTTTCAGACGTTGGATAACCTCCGGGCGAAACAGGGCGTTTTTACGAAAGAGTTCGGGATTATAAACATCGTGATCCGTCAGAATGACATTGAAGTCACCGCCCAAGACGACCGGCTCGGCCGAATGCAGAAGCTCTGCGGTGCGATTATACAAAGCCTCCATCCAACGCAGTTTATAGGTAAATTTAGAAGTGTCATCAGGGTCATTGTAAGGCGGATTTCCGTTTGGCAGATAGATTGATGCGGTGCGGAAATTTTCGCCGTTTACATTGACAACGGCCTCCAGATAACGGGCATTATCGTCGTCAAAACCAGGGAGCCCTTCGGCGGCTACCTTAATTTTGTGCCGGCTGAGAACAGCCACGCCGTTATAGCTCTTTTGTCCGAGAATCTTCGCCTCATAACCTGCGGTTTGAAATTCAAAAAACGGAAAAGAATTAAATTCGGTTTTAATTTCCTGCAGCAGTAAGATATCCGGACGCAACCTGTCCAGCCAGGGAAGCAGACCGTCAACCCGGGCGTTGACGGAGTTTACGTTGAATGTGGCGATTTTCATTTTATACCTTTTTTAATTTGTTTGTTATAATGTAACTTAAAATTATGTCATTGGAAAGGGAAAAAAATGGAGCTTGCAAACTATGCCCTTGCCCCGGAAAAAAGCCGGGGACGGATGTATGCAGATTTTACCAACGTTATCCGTTCGCCGTTTCAGCGTGACCGCGACCGGCTGATTCATTCCTCGGCTTTCCGCCGGCTGGACGGCAAAACGCAGGTTTTCGCCTATCACGAAGGCAAGAACTACCGCACCCGTCTGACCCACAGCATTGAGGTTGCCCAGATTACCCGCACGATATGCAAATGCCTGAAGCTGAACGAAGAACTCGGCGAAGCCATTGCCCTTGCCCATGATTTGGGACATTCCCCGTTCGGCCATGCCGGCGAACGCGGCCTGCAAAACGCCATGGCCAAATTCGGCGGATTTGACCACAACATTCAGTCACTCAAAATCATGACCAAACTCGAAATTCACTATCCGGAATTTCCGGGACTGAACCTGACCTGGGAAACGCTGGAAGGAACGGTCAAACACAACGGTCCGATAAAAAAGACAACCAGCGCCTACTTAAAAGAATTCAACAAAAAATATGATCTTGACCTGAAAAATTATCCGTCGCTGGAAGGACAGGTCGGTGCGGTTGCCGATGACATTGCCTACAACAATCATGACATCGACGACGGGTTCAATGCCGGATTTTTCTCGATTGAAAAACTGCGCGAACTGCCTTTTATTGACCGGATCGTCGCAGATTTTGAAAAGGAACATCCGGGTTGCGATGACGACAGGCTCAAAATTTATGCCATCACGCGAAACATGATTGCGCGCATGATTTTTGACGTGCTGCGCAATACCAAGGAAAACATCGCCCGCCATAAAATCGCCACAGACAACGATGCCCGTTATCTGAAAGCGCTGACGGTCGATTTTTCGGAAGAAATGAAAGCGGAAATCAAACTGCTGCGCAGTTTTTTGCGCGATTATTTTTATACGCACACCAGCGTGGCGCGGATGGATATGAAATCGCAAAAAATTATCGAAGAACTGTTTAATGTTTTCATGAATGACTATAAATTACTGCCGATGGAACTGCGCTCAAAAATCACACCGCAGAGCAAAGACCGCGAGGCGGCGGAAATTATCTGCGAATATATCGCCTGCATGACGGACATGTGTGCCGTGGAAGAACATCGCAGGCTTTTTGACGTTCATACCAGATTTTAAGGCTGCGGTTAAGAGCTTGTAAAGGATTATCGTTTATAGTGAGGTAAAAAAGAATTTAACATGCAGGAGAGAAAACATGTTTCAGGAATTTCCGGAAGACAATAAAGGCGACGATTTCTTAAATGAATTTCGTCAGAAAATCGCCGATCAGTCTTCAAACAACATTGAAGAACGCCGCAACGAAATGAAACGTTCCAAAAGCGTTTTCATCGGCGCGGTTTCCGGTGTGGCTCTGGCCGGCGTAGTCGGCTGGTTTATTTTGGCTCCGCAGTATTCAGACACCGGAAACGTTGAAATTCCGGTTATACGCAGACCGCAGACGGCGGTTAAAGTTCAGCCGAGCGAACCCGGCGGAATGGAAATTCTCAATCAGGACAAAAGCGTCTATGACATTATAGAGAAAAAAGACAACGAACCTGTTGTCGAAAATCTCCTGCCGCCGCCGGAACAGCCCAAACTGCCGGAAGTTATTCCGAGCCAGCAGGTTGTTCAGGCCGCTCCGCTGCAAGTCAACGACCAAATTCCCGAAAAGGTAATCGGCTCAGCGCCGGTAGCACAAGTTAAAGAAGCCGCTCCGCTGCCGGTTTCCGCCAACGCACAAACCGGTGACGCGCCGGAGGCAAAAGTTATCGGTTTGAAAGAAGCGGTTCAGCAAGAAAACGCCAAAGCCGCACAGGCGGCTCAGATTCCGACGCAGCCCAAAGTTCAGCCGGCGGTTCAGCCCGAACCGAAGAAGCCGGCCAAGGCAACTGCCGGAATGTGGCAGATTCAGCTGATGTCTTCGCCGAACAGACAGGCTGTCGAGAAAGCCTGGATCAGCCTGAGCAAGAAATATAAAATGCTGCAGGGACAGCCGCACGAAATTGAAGCTGCGGATCTTGACTTTGACAAGACGTTCTATCGTCTCAAAGCCGGCGCCTTTACAGACAGAGCCGGAGCAGACGAGCTTTGCAAAGACATTAAAGCTCTGGGCGGAACCTGTATCGTAAAGAAAAAATAATGTGGCTGGATTTAACATTCAAATATACAGCCATTTTTACGGCAATCATCCTTCATGAAATCGCTCATGGTTATGCGGCGCTGCTCATGGGGGATGATACGGCCAAAAAAGAGGGACGTCTGTCGCTTAATCCTTTAAAGCATGCCGATTTATTCGGCACTTTTTTATTGCCGCTGATGCTGTGGATTGCCCATGCGGGAATTATGTTCGGCTGGGCCAAACCGGTGCCGATTGATTTCAGGAAGCTCAAATATCACCGCAAGGGGATTATTTTGGTTTCAGCCGCGGGCATCATCATGAATATTTGGGTTGCCGTAATTTCGGCACTGCTTATTTTGCTTATTCAGTTTATTCCGCATCCTTACACGCAGATGATTCTGCATATGTTTTTTCTGAATATGGCGGCTTTTAACATTATTATCGCGCTGTTTAACGCGCTGCCGATTCCGCCGCTGGACGGTTCGAAAATCCTTTTTGGCTGGAGCCGGGAGCCATGGGCGGTTAAATATGTCAATTCAGGCAAAGCGGGGCTGGCCGCAATTGTCTTTCTGATATTCATTATGCCGGAGATCGGACGTGCCTTGGGGCTTGATTTAAATCTGTTCCGTACCTATCTTATCGGCACGACCCGTTATCTGCTCTCGCTGCTGGTGTAGGGGGTAAGTCATGGAAAAGCCAATTCTTGCCGCAATGCTCTCCTGCAGTTCCGTCAAGCTTAGTGATGCAGAAAAGCGCCTGTTTGAAAAATATAATCCGCTGGGGGTTACCTTATTCGGCAGAAACCTTGTTTCGCCGGCTCAAATTCAGGCGCTGACGAAAGAGATAAAAGAAACCGTCGGCCGTGATGACGTCTTAATTGCGGTTGACCAAGAAGGCGGACGGGTGCGTCGTTTGCAGGGAGACGGCTTTTATGATATCGTTTCAATGGAACAGTTGGGAAACATAGCAGCCAAGCAAGGCATCGGCAAAGCCATCGCTGCTGCAATAGAACACAGCATTCTCACCTGTCAGGATCTGCATAAGGCAGGTTTTAACTTTAACTACGCTCCCGTTTTAGACATTGCCTATCCAGAAACGACGCCGGCCCTGCGCAACCGCTGTTTCGGAAGTGACGAGAAGCTGATTGTTCTGCTGGGCGGCGTTATGGCGGAGGAATATGCCGCAAACGGTATCTGCCCCTGCATAAAACATTTGCCGGGACACGGACGGGCACAGGCGGACCCGCATTTGCATCTGCCGGTTATCACGGCTTCGCTTAAAGAACTGGAAAAAGACTTTTATCCGTTCAGGCAGCTTAATCAGACACCGGCCGGCATGACGGCTCATGTCGTTATCGAAGCCGTTGATGATTTACCGGCAACACAATCATCCAAGGTTATCCGAGAAATTATCCGCGGCGTTATTGAATTTGACGGATTATTAATTTCGGATGCCATTGATATGAAAGCGCTGAGCGGAACAGCCGCCGAAAAAGCGGCCGGAGCGCTGAAGGCCGGGTGCGATGCAGTCTGCTATTGTTCGGGAAACGCCGCAGAAATGGAAGAAGTCTGCCGTTCCTGTACAAATTTAGCGGATAAATCGCTGATTAGATTTGCCAAGATTAAAAATATCATACAAACTAAACTTAACACGGAGGTTTTGGCTGAGGCATATTATGAAATTACCGGCCCGGCCGAAACCTATGACAGCCAATATGATGCGACGGAAGTGCTGCATCGCATGCAACAAAAAGATTAAAGGAGAAAGATATGTTTTCAGGTTTTTGGGGATGGTTTTTAGTCGTGTTGATCGTCGCGGCCATTTTCGGTGCGGGAAAACTTCCCGACTTGCGCAAAGAAGCGGAAGAGAAACTTAAACTCGGTATGGCCGCTTTGGAAAAAGGCAAAGAAGAACTGAACAAGAAAATTGCCGAAAAGACCAAGAAAGACAATGCCGCCAAGAAAACCGCCGCGGATGAAAACCGAACCGGCGGCGAGGAGAAAACGGACGGCGAATAACGCTTTTTGCACAGCATTTGTGTTGCCGCGGGCCTGAGGTTCCGCGGTTTTTTTGTGCCTTTTCAACGGGAAATCCGAAATTTGTGGATTTTATAAAATTATTATGTTACAATCGGATATATAGCATTGGAGAAGAGCAATGAATGTATCGTCTACTAGAAAAGTGTCGAGCTCTTCCTCCCCGATAAAACGCACAGAACGTCATTATGCGCCGGGGGCGGAAGGACATCCCTTTGTTGAGGTTGTGGATACCACCAACAATGTTTTGGTGCGGGATGAGTCTGATGAATATAAACGCCAGCAACCGCCGTTTGAACGGCAAGACAACGAGGAAAAACAAGGCAGCATTTCCTCGGGAAAGGCTTATGTTTCTTCAGGCGCCATAGAGGCTCTCAGCGCCAGCGGCGTGTATGAGACTGAAGAACCCTCCCCCAATTATCAAAACCGCCAGGTCAACGTTTATGACAATAATCAGGCGATTGTCGAAGATGAAAACGACAATGCGGCGGACAACCCTTACCTGAAACATCTTTACGAAAAAAACAAAATTCTGGAAGAAGTCGATGAATTTGTCTGAAGCATTGTGGAGATGATAATGAATGTTGACGAGTTTGAAGCATTGATGGACCGATGCAAAATTATGCTGAATGATAACGGAGAAGTCTCTTTTGTACCTTATTCGGACAAAGACCGAATGCGCATTAGCAAAATCATAACAGATAACAACTTGCAAAAACTTCCGCTGGCTAACTTCAATGCTCTTGTTCAACAGCATAATCCTCTTTATCAGACACGGCGAAAACTCAGGCAACAGAAAGCCGAACAATTTTCAAAACTAACGACCTCACAGGTTGCAGAACTCCCTATCGAACAGAAGCTTGACTACATGGATGTGTTGTTTCCCCGCCGTCAAACACTCAATGAACTGTTGGAAGTCTGCCGGAAAAATGAAGCAAACCTCAGAGCATGTTTGTTCAACATGGATTTTCCGAAAAGTTTTTGGAAGAGCGAAAGGAAACTGGCTGACCGCTATGCCTCTCTGCTTGCGTCTCAACCCGAAATTACCGATAAAATAAAAAGCTGGCAGGAGATATCTCACGAAGATAAAAAAGACGTGATTAAACAGGCGGCCAAGACCTTTGAATATGTCTACGGAACAGTACCGAAGATTGTCTTTTTTACACCGGAAGAAGAAAGAGCCAAACGCAGAAAGGCAGGATTGAACGAGGAGGCGCATATTAACGCCGCTTATTACCACAACGGAAAAATTCACTTTAATGAAGAGCGACTGCAAGAGAGTGACAATCTGTTCGGGATATCGGTTTTATTCCATGAGGGAACGCATCATCGGCAGCATGGCCAGAATTTTGACGATGCTCTGGTAAATCGGATTTTTGACTGTGATATGTTCAACGCTGCTCTTTATGAGGATGAACTCAATAATAAAACATCCTCAACATACAAAGATTTATACTGCATGCAGCCGGCTGAAACCCATGCCCACGGACTGCAGGAATATATGGAACATCAGTTTATGGAAAAAGCCGCCATTCAGAAATCACCGCATGCCGACACCAAAGAAACCCGATATGTCCATAACAAAGCTTTTTCTATGGCTCGACTGACACAATACCGCTCCCAATAGAGAAGAAGCTTTATCATTATGTTCAATAGCTTTATCGCCCTAATCCCGGAAAATGAAACAGAACACTAAGGCTGAGATATGTCTCTTGTTCGTCATTATTTTCGGTTCTGAAACAGGGATACATTCATTTTCAACATCCGACCGAAGAATAATAAAGCTTATTTATTCAACTGTTCCAAATCATTGGGATAATTAACGTCCAGCAGGATGTATTCATCGCCTTTGACGGTTTTGGTATAATCCGAATGTTCAATCAGCACCGGGCGCAGTTCCGCATTTTCGGGAACCAAATCCGCCACATCATACAACGAGCGGCTCCAGATAACCGGATTGCTTTTAACGCCGTTTAAAGCGGCAGTAACAACTTGTTTTTCCGTTTTTTTATCAAACTGTTTAATCATTTTATTGATAAACTGGGGCGTTATATTCGGCATATCCGCCGGCAGAAGGAGCACGCCGTCGCAAAAATTGGGAACGGATTTCAGCCCCAAATTAATGCTGGTTTTGATACCGGAGCGATAAGCAGGATTATAGATGACATTGACATCGATATTCTCCAGCGCTTCTTCAAACTCCGCCGCATGGTCGCCGATGATAACAAAAACAGGACCGGCTTCCGAATGAATGGCCGCGCGGACAGCCCGCAAAAACAGCGGTTCATCATCTACTTCATAAAGCAGCTTATTGCGCCCGGCCCGCCGACCGGCGCCGGCGGCAAGAACAACGACGGCAACTTTTGCCGCACCCGGGTGCTGCGCCGTACCGGCCCGCAGCAATTCTTCCTCTCCGTCGTATGTCTGCCCGCGCGGCAACAGCACATTCTGCGGGCGGGCAAAATCGGCCGGAGTCAGTTTTTCATTCACCAGCGCCTGTTTGATAAAATGCCCGGTCAATTCCGAATCAACGCGATCATAATCGAACGGCAACAAAATTATTTTTTTATCTTTTTTGACGGCGATTTGCAGATCGGGCACGCCGATTTGCGGAATGCCGCGGCAGACAATTTCATCGGCTACCGAACGCACGGCGGCAGGAACAACGTCATCATCGTGTCCGCTGCGGCTGCCGGGAATAATGAAGACGACACTGCCGTCGCCTTTCAGCGCCACCTCCAGAACATCGGCCACTTTTTCGATCTCGTGTTTGGCCTCATGCTCAGCGCCAAATTGCAGGTTAAGCCCTTTGAAATTGCGCACCAGCCTGGTAACGACGTTGGTAAAATGGGCGGTTTCGGTCTTGTCATTGTAAAATTTGGTATAAAGCAAAGTTACCTTTTGTTCCGGCGGATTAATCACCTGCAGCAGCGGTATATTGCCGGAAATGCTGAAAACAAATTCATCAACCGCGGCGGCGGAAATAACCGGAACAGTCAGCTCCAATTCGGCAATTACCTCACCGCATTTAATCTCGGCATAAGGCGGAACCGTATTCAAAACAAGCACGGGAGACAAACGGTTAAACTTGGCAATCCGGTCGTCGGAAGCAACGAAAATACCGTCGGCATCCGCCACAATGCGGCAAAGTCCGTCTTCGTTAACGGCAAAGGCGGTATTTTCCCCGCAGAGTTTGGCGGCAATTACTCCCAGCGCCGTTTGATAATCCAAATCGTTCTCGCCCATCTCGGCACCGAAAATGCGCTTTATACCGGACAATTTAAGTTGAATAATGTCTTCATCATTAAGAATGTGCCCTTTTTCCAGAATCATGCCGTCGAGCCGCACCGCCTCAAACAAACGGACGCCTTTGGCCTGATTTACGTTATATTCCTGATATTTCATGATGAAGCCCTTTTGGTGTTACTCTTATTCTTCTAACATAATCTCAGAATAAAAAAAAGGAAAGTTCAAAATGAACTTTCCTTTTTTTAGGGTTATGGGCTACGGTTTGAGAGAGAAAAACTCCTTGACCGAACCGTTCATTGTTACAGAAACCCCTGCCCCTTCATTCGGGTTGGTAACGGTTACCTTAACAGTGTGGCTGACATACTTCCGGGGAAGTGTCTCATGCCAAATCATCGTCTTCGGAAAGCTGTACGTTCCGGGCTTGTTTCGCGGAATATACTGCTTTTCTTCCCATTTTCCGGTTTGGGGATTCAGTTCATAAACCTGCAAGAATTTTGAATAACTCTCTATCCGCAGGTTAATCCACTGAAGCGCAACAATTTTACTTTTATTGTACTTTTCAGTGGTAACTGTCGTCTTTTTAGACGTTACATAGCTTTGCTGGGCATGCATATATGTCACCCCGGCGATGATGAACAACATCATCAAAAATAACTTTTTCATAATAATTAAAAATTAAAAGGGTTATTATTCCAAATCATATTCTTCGGCGATGCGAGTACCTGCCAATTTAAAAACCACGGCCTGCCTATCTTCAACGACAATTCCCACCTTATAGGCAACAATGCCGCCGGTGACCAAAGCTTCCGCGGTATAGACATGCTCACTGTCATACAGCTTTGAAATCAAAGCCAGACGATTGCGGGAACCGTTTTTCTGACGATAGACATCTACCCGGTCTTTTTTATTGACAATCACAACATCACCGATCGTGACCTTTTTAACTCTCCGCCCGACAACACGAACTTGTGTGGTTTGGCGGTCATATTCCTTCACCGGAGACAATCTTTTCAATTCGTTTCCGGTGTTAATCAAGCGGCGGCAGACTTCTTCGGTACGGTTCAGCCGATTGATGAAGCGTTCGAATTTATCCTGAGCCGAAAGCGAGAGAACGCTGAGCGTTATTCCCGCGAAAAGACACAATAGCTTTTTCATATCTTAATAATTTATGTTTCCTGCGTTCAGGATAACATAAATTATTTAATCAGTCCAGAAAATTTAGACAAAATCAGGAGATTAAACCGAAGCCGGCTGTCGTATAATCGGGGCGAAGAGATAAGCCGGACAATTCCGCAGCATTTTTTTCAGATGTTCCGACTAACAAAGATGACACTTCCCAGCCGGAATTTTTCAGGTTCTCGGCACCGAGGACATCTATTTCCGGCACGGCTCCGACACAGAGAATTTTACCGGTATGCGGCAGGCTGCGCAAGATATATTCATAAGCTGCCGGTGCCGGTTTGCCGACTTCAACCGCCGTTCCGCCCTGACTGCGGTAATAATCCACAATCGCCTTGTTGGAAATGACTTTCCGCTGTCCGACAAACATTGTTTCACTCAATGCCGGACGGGCGCAATAAAGGACTTTATTCTGTGCGGCTGCCTCGCGCAGAAGCGGAGCAAACGGCGTTATGTCAGGGGCAAAACCAAGCTGAGGAAATTCCGGCGTGCGGATTAAATTTTCGGCCGGCAGAAATGCCAGCGGCAGCGCCGGCAAATCAAGATATACACATTCCGCCATGGTTATTTCCGGAGCAAAAATCATGCCCGGCAGAAGACGGCCGCCAAATAAGAAATAGCTGAAATATCCCTGCTCTGCCAAAAGTTTCAGGCAGATACCGCCGGAAGTAAAAAAACGAACACCTCGCTCAATCCACGGCTGCCAGAAACTTTCCTTAAAGCAGGCTTCCGGCGGAAGGGGATGATTAATAAAAACAATGACTTGTTTATGCTGTTCAATGAGACGGGAAAGCGTTGTTTCCACACCGGGATAAAAGCCCCCGGAGGGTGAAATCAACGTCAGACTGCTGTCCAAAATAAAGGTGTCATAGCGCGTCAGCAATTCCGGCAGAGCTTGTTCCATGGTTTTCTCCCTCAATTTCAAGATGCAGTTTAGCATGCCTGTCAAAAAAGTAAACGCAAGAAATAAAGCCGAAAAAGAAAAAAGCCTCTTTGGGGAAGAGGCTTTTTGATATCCGGGCTGACAGGGAGCACAGCCCGGAATGGCGCAAAGAAAAATTACAAGGTATAAATATGTTTTTTGTAATTTTTCAGAGAAACATTATACAACATCACCGGAGATGCCTTTTTAATCCAATCCGCACCAAACATATTGTTCAGCTTATTTTTATACTGGCGGGTCATATATTCGTCATAGACGGCCTGCTGTTCTTCAGACAGGCATTCAAAAGCATCATGAAAAGAAATGTTATTGCGGCTGGCTATCTTGGCGCATAAGGTCTCAATTTCTTTTACAGACTGAATATTTAACATTGGGCAAGTCCTTTTTTTATGTGAATGATGGGAGGACTATACCATTTTTTGACAATTCCGTCAATAATTTATTTTTGTCAATTTTGTTAATTTTTTGTTACAAAAAATTTTCTCTTCTCTATTGTGCCGCATTTTACAAGGCAATTTCCGGCTGAGGGGGTTCATTGAAATTCCATAGTCCCTGACGTCCGACAACTTTAATCGGATACCCAGGCAAGCGGATATTTTCCAATCTCCAGGCATATCGCCCGGGACGCCAGTCGCCGAAATCGAGTTCTTGGCGGCTTTGGGCAGCAATTAAATCCGGAGTCATCAGCAGACAATCCGTCAAATCGGCATAAGCGACTATTTCTCCGAACCGTTCGGCTTTTAATCCGTAAGTCTCGGCCAAACGGCGCGCGTCCCCTTTTACGGGACGAACGGAAGCGTGAATCGCTATCGGCCCGCGGTAACGGGTCGGCCAACTGCGGGTTTCATAACTTTTCAGTCCGGCAGCAACAGCTCCGGCATAAGGCTGCCAAATCGTCACGGCTTTCATCAGGCATCTTTTCAGGCGGATATTATTTTATCAGGCGGATTGTTTCAACTTCAATATCCGTCGGTTTATATTTGTGGGTATCAACTTCGCCGCGGACTTCAACCTTATCTTGCGGAGAGACATCCAGCCCCTGCCAGACTTTCTCGTCAATTTCTATTTTAATTGAGCCGCTTTCATCTTTAAAAGTGTAATCTTCGCCGCCCAAATGACTGACAATATATCCCTGCAACGTTACCCGGCTTTCATCCGGCATTTTAGCGGCCTCAGCCACCGTTACCGGATTAACGGTCTCAGAACCGACGAACGCGGCCTGAACAGCTGATATCCCGCTTAACAAAACGGCTGCAGTCAATAAAGTTACTTTTCTCATTCGGCTACTCCTTGTTTTTTGTTTGCATTAAGAGTATAGTTCTTTTTTGCGGAATTACAATCGGGATTTATACAGATATAAAAAAAGAGGAAGCCAAAACTTCCTCTTTTCTTGAAAATTCCATAAACGATTAACGTTTTGTTAAATGGTATAATATTTTTATACTTGTTTTTCAATCTATTATACAATCAAAAATTCTTATGTGAATATTATGTGAATTGTATTTTGAGTTATAAAATTGATTAAAGAAACAAAAATATCCTCCTTACACAAATTTATAGAACTTTTTTTATACAATTATAATGTTTTTCATCAACACCTCTTATAAACTCAAATAACTCATTAATCTCTTTTATACCAGCTTGTTTTTTAAAACTACTATCAAATACTTCACTATCTAGTTCCTCAGCATGAGAGAAAGAATTTACCATATCATATAAATATTTAAATTTGCCTTCTGGTTTTACTGCTGCAAATCTGCTATACAAACTCTTTTCTGCTGGCATCTTAAAAGATAAAAATATTTCTAAAACCTGCCTAATTGCATTTCCAATACCAACATCTTGAAACTCATCATTTTCTTGATGCTCTACAAGGTCTTTATTTAATTTTCTTATTAAATGCAAATATTCTGATTCATAGTTAAGTAAATATTTTGTAGCATTTAATATTGTACTTTTATCACTAGTTTTTTCTATGGAATAAACAGAAAAATCAATATTATCAAAATCCCTTTTCTTTGTCTCATCTAATATCCTAGCAAGATTTTTAATGCAATTTCTAATTTTCTTAAAGAAATAAAAATTATGAGTTAAAATAAATGCTTGATTAGGCTTTTGTTTTGCAAATATTTCTCTTGCTATTAGTATATAAATATTGAAAAGATACTCTTGGTCTAAACTTGAGATAGGGTCATCTATAACTACAATGCCATCTTGAATATTAAAATCTTTTTCAAGCAAACTACTCACAAAAAATGAGAAGGCAATAATTGTTTTTTCTCCTTCACTAATATTTCTTGCAATAGAATTATTTTTTACTCTTTTAATAATATATGAACTTTTTTCTTCATCATATGCAAATGAAAACTTTTTAGTTCCGAAAATAGTATCACAATACTTTTCTATTTTCTCACAAGCTTTAGATTGGCTACTTAATTCTCTCTGTAATTCTTCATCTTTCTTATGCAAATCCTTAATTCTTTGTTTGGTATATTCTATTTTCTTTTCAGCTTTTTTACACCATTGTTTGTTTTTATTGTAATTTTCAAAGAAAGGATAAACATAATAATTGATTATTGTTTCTTTTGCCTCTTCTTTTTTTGTGTTGGCATTTTTAATTTCTGTATTATTTCTTTCTATTAAAGCTTTTAGATGCATACATTCCAAAAGGAATGATAACTCTGTTTTATCAATGGTTTCTACTTCTATGTCTAAATTAGATAACTTATTTTTAAGAGATGCATTTATTGTTTCTAAACATCTTTTATACAGTTTTTTCTTCTCAGGTAAGTCTTGCAGAATCTTATTTGCATCAGCTTGAAATTCTACTAAGAATTGGTTGCTATGTATGTTGATATTGAAGTTTTCAATAAATTCAATCTTCTTTGCTATATTACATTGTAATTCTTTTATTTCCTGTTCAAATTTTTCAAAATCACAATCTTTTTGTAATATTTCTTTTATTTCTTGAAGTCTTATCTCCCATTCACTTTCATTTATTACCTTACCACAAAACTTACATTTTGTATGTTCATTTTCATGGATGTGTAATCCATCTGAAATCCACTGTATTATATTTTCTTTTTCCCCTGTTTTCCTTTGTTTTTTGATAGAGAGTCTATTTTTAATTTTCTGAAAAGTTTCTTCTTTTAAATAATTTTCATTCATTAGACCAAAATCAAAATATATATCTGAAGGAGTTTCTTGTCTGTATATGCTAATTAACCTTTGCCTATCTGTTTCAGGTAAATCAAATGATTGTATTGGATTATTAGAATCTAATAATAATTTTATTTTACTTAAATTAAATGATGAGGGAAGAGCTAATATATCTCTAATTTTTTTTGCTAACTCTTGACATGTTTTATTATTATTTTCTGATGTTTTGTTTGATTTGTCCTGAATTCCTTTAAGAAAATCATTATTTTTTTTTAGTAAATTTTCTATATTTTTTTTCTGTTTTTTTAATTTGATTGAAGCTTCACCTATGTTATACATTAAAGAGTTTGTTGTTGCTTTTTCAAACTGAATATTGTTATTTATGAAGTCATTATTAAATACCTTTATTTTTCCTTTAAGAGGATTTTCCTCCAAACTTTTTATAGTTGTTTCATCATTTAATTCTATTTTAAATTCAAGTTGTTTTAAGTCTGAAAATTGTTCTAAATCAGGAATTTTACCCAAACTTAGAAAATACATTAATCTTGATAAGGTTGTCTTTCCACTACCATTTAATCCATAAAATAAATTATATTTTTGAAAATTCTTTAATCCATTAGTATTCCATAAAAAATCCTCAAAAGATGCAAATTTCTTTAATTCTCTTATAACTTTTATTGTAACCATAGCAACTCCTTATCTACAATATATATTTTTTACAATTATATTTTGCGCACATAAAGAGTCCAGAAAAATTTAACTTAGTATTTCATTTAAAAACAAAGAGGAAAGATAAAATTATTTATTCCACCCTGTATTATTGTACTATTCTTTGAATATCAAAAAAATAAAGAAAATTTTGTAAATATGAATATAAATTCACTGTGATGTCTCTTTTGGATATAAAATTCCCATCATAGGCCCGCAAAATCCATAATAAACATCTTGTGAAATAATCTTTTCATCATAAGACATTTTCATCGCTTCAACTATACTTGTATTTACAGCACGGATACACCAATCACAATCTTTTTGATGTTCTTTAAATATACATTTATTATTATCAGACACTAATTGTGCTGATATTTTTTCAGAATTGAAATGTTTATATTTGCAAGCTTTACTATAATCTATCTTTAATCCTATCCATTCAGAATTTGCCTCTGTATGCTTTATGACGTCATTAAATATTGTTTCATAATTAGGTAGAATGTATCTAACGTAATTTTCTCTGTTCAAATAATCTTCATCTGTATTGAATGTGACATCTCTTTTGCAAAATCTTTTGTAATTTTTCTTACAGAAATTTAATATATATTTTTGAATGGGTTTAGGAACACTATTCCACCCATTGCCATATTGCTCATAAATCTCTTTTGCTTCATTTTCATCAATATTGAAACGTTTTACCATTTTTTCTGGATACCTGTATGTTGATAAATCTTCAATATATGAAAAATCTTTGTAATCTAATAATTTTTTAGGGAAAATGGTAAAATATTTATATGTTATTACACTTTCAATGAGAGAGCTGGTAAGAATTATTGCATCATAATAAGAATCGTTTTTCAATAATTGTAAAATGTCTCTGGCTAATTTTATTTCTCTCAATAAAAATCCTTGAAGAAGGATTTTTTTATTGTATCTCCCTTTCAATGCACCTTCAACATTTCCAAATAAAGTAGTCATAATATGAATTAGAGTGCTTAAATTATTATGCATTATTTCCTCTTACTATAAATCTATCTTAAATTAAGACTAAAATTGAAATAGAAATTTGGAGTTTTTAAATTATCAAATATTATTGCCGTGCCAAACATACGATAATATTTTTTCATAATTTCTTCTATATCATCTATGAAACTGTGAAGCTCTTGAAAACTTAAATCGTTATCAATATTGATTTCCGTTAAATGTGATAACCTCGGCGATGAGCCCCTTTTAGTTTTTCTGGATTATCTTTATAATAATTTTTTCCACGGCCAATAATTATCAATGATGCTCTCCGTTATTTCTTCTATCTTATAATTTCCGAAGTAAGGAAACCAATATAATTTTGCTCTTCCATGATAAAATTCTTGACGGTCTTCTGATTTATTATCTTTTTGAAACCATTCATCAAAAATCTCTTTAAATGTTTTTGTTTTGGGAAGGTTGTTTAATTTCTTGAATCTTAAATTATCATATAAATCTTCGGCAAATTGAACAGCTTCTCCTAAATTTGAAGTATCACAGGATTTAACGGTATAACCTTTACTCTAAATCGGCATTGGGAATTTTTAGAGTTTGGACGCTTATATAAAAGAATCCGCCCTTCTCTATATGTATAAGTATCTGTGTAGAAATTACCGTCCATTTTACCCTCAAAAAATCGTTAAAACTGTGAATGATTTGTGAAAATGGTAAATTGGTAATCAAGGAAAGTCAAGGGCTATGTGAATATGAAAAATGGGCTGCAATTTCTTGCAACCCATTGAAAATAGAAGATATTTTCTTGATACCAATTAACGTTTGGAGAACTGGTAAGAACGGCGGGCTTTTGCTTTACCAAATTTCTTACGTTCTACAACGCGGTCATCGCGGGTCAGGAAACCGGCCTTCTTCAGAACGGTTCTCAGTTCCGGTTCATATTCGTTCAGAGCTTTGGCGATACCGTGTTTGATGGCACCGGCCTGGCCGGACAATCCACCGCCTTTTACGGTGCAGATAACATCAAATTCGTTTTCGCGGTTAGCAACTTCAAACGGCTGATTGATGATCATTTTCAAAACCGGACGAGCAAAATACTGATCGATCGATTTTTCGTTAATGGTCACATTGCCTTTACCCGGTTTAATCCATACGCGGGCAACGGCGTCTTTTCTCTTACCGGTAGCGTAAGAACGGCCCTGTTTGTCGCGTTTGGGTTTGCGAACTTCAGCAGAAGCAGCAGCTGAGGTTTTAATTTCTTTTAAAGAATCGATTTTTTCAGCCATTATAATGCGCTCCTTTTATTCTTCGGGTTCTTAGCCGCAATATCCAGAACTTCAGGGTTCTGAGCGGTATGCGGATGTTCGGAACCGGCATAAACTTTCAGTTTGGTCATCTGCTGACGGCCCAGCGGATTGCGGGAAATCATACGTTCAACAGCTTTTTCGATAACTCTTTCCGGGAAACGTCCGGCCAAAATTTTTGCCGGAGTCGTTTCTTTAATACCGCCAATCCAGCCGGTATGTTTGAAATATTTCTTGTGAGTCAGTTTACGGCCGGTGAGCTTGACTTTGTCGGCATTGATGACAACGACATAGTCGCCGCAGTCAAGGTTCGGAACGTAGCAGGGTTTGTGTTTGCCGCGCAGAATCTTAGAGATTTCGGCAGACAGACGACCCAATACGACACCTTCGGCGTCAACGACATACCATTTTCTCTGAATATCAGATGGTTTTGTTGCATAAGTGTTCATATTTTCTCTCTTTATAAAAGATGGTTATTAAATTCGAGATGAATATACAGGAAAGAATATTAATGTCAACAACAAAATTTCTTTATTTTTCATACAGATAACAAACGGTATTATTATACCGTTTGTTATCTTGTTGTTTTTGCTCAATTAAACATTTTTCAATAAAACCTGTTAATGAAAAAAGCCGTTTTTCTCAACAAAACAACACATAAGCGGAACAGAAAACAAAAAATCAGATTAAAAGCAACCAGCAATACAAGAATTGTTATTGTACCGGGAATTAGATAGAAAGCGGAAGCATACAGGGCAAAGATTCCGCTGCCGGCATAAAACATAAACCAAAGGTAAACGACAAATATAAAGACATTGAGCAACGGAAGATAGACAAAGCGCTCAAACAGACTTTGGGGACAACCGGCAACAAACTGACGGATACGGGCATTTTCATAAGGCAGGAAAATATTACCGGAATAAAGGATTAAGTTTATGGCCGCCAGAGAAAGCAGAAAAAAGGTTATAAACAGATGCGGTCCGAAACTCTCTCCGGCAAAGATCAAATCCGCCGCCGCTTCTGACCAGAAATTAACCTTGCCGTAGCCGGCGTCACTCAGAAAAAAAGCGCTTTGATAATAACCGACAGCCAAGACCGCCCCGCCCCCAATAAGAACAACTCTGTCCCACAATATGTGCCGGACAATCTGCTTTACGGCAGTCAGCTCCTTTTCAGCTTTGCTTTTGCTTTGCTCCGTATGACCGAAGCTGAATTGCAGAAAAAAATGCCGTCCAAACGGTATCATTATCTTTTTAAGAATACGGCGTTTTTCTTTCGGCGCTTCGGTCACCCGTTCGGCAAAAGCCTTTTTTAAGACCCTGCGCGTGCGGAAAAACAGCAGTATCTGCACCAAACTGTACGGAGCCAGCGGTGAGCGCTTCCATGCCAAAAATGCACCGACATAGACCGGCAGCAACAACAACAGCATTCCCCAAGCGGAGGGATGCCCTCTGAAGAAAGCGGCCGCAACCAAAAGCGTCAGATAAGTCAACAGCAAAACAACTATCGTTTTAAATAACATTCCGCTTTGTCGATGATTTTCTATTGCTGTCAACAACGGCTTCAGCGGATTTTCGGCAGACAGCCGGTCGGCGATTTTCAAATCGGGAATCTGCTTTTTAAAATCGGCAAAATTTTCTGGCAGCAACTCTTCCGGAGAAATCTCAATCATTTCCTTTTTCTCCTTTGGCAGAAATATCTATGGCAAAAATACGATTATTCACCTTAACATATAAACTACGCGGGTTTACACGACGATCCGCACTCAGAACAAGTTCTTTTTCCGGCTGGCTTTCGTCGGCAACATCGTTTATCAGCCGCGGATAAGGCGGGCAATTCAAAAACAGTTCTTTGTCAGTCTTATATTTTGCAGGAAGCTCCGCCTCTTCAACATAATCGCGACGCAAACTGTACGTGTCGGTGAAATAAACATAATAGGTCCCGCAGTAGTCAAAAAATTTCCCCCGGGGGCAGAAAGAGGCAACCGAAACCACAAACAGGGCCTTTGCGCCTTTCAGCCTGACCGCTTCATACGACGCTGCATAAATTTTATATTTGCCGCCGGTTTTGGTTATCAGCAGATCTTTGGACAAATATATGCGGTCAGCGGGATATTTCCAATTTGGAAAAGCTTTTGAAACCAGAACATTTTCCATAAACATTTTGCACTTGTTATTTTTGTCGGGATAACGCGGCGTCTGGATAACCAATCCGGGAATTGCCAACTGCGGCATAACCAAATTTAATTTTTCAAACCGATCAGCGACAATCTGCCGGGCTTTGCCGTTATAAAACGCGACTTTGTAAGTCTTGGGTTTCAGCGGTGAAAAGTCCTTAACCTCCCTGTATGCCGCCTGAAGCGGAAAAGGACGGCGGGAATAATGGCGGGCGGCAACTCTTTTCCAGCCGTCGCCGCCCCGGGAACTTTGATAATTGCCGTCAACACAGGCAACCAACTGCGGCAAAGGCAAGTCGTCATCACACCAGTTCCGCAGAGAATATTCCCAAATATTATTATCATAATGCCGTATCAAAAGACTGCTGACAACGGCAGCCAGAACGGCCGCCGTTATTATCAATATACGTTGAAAGCCGTTCAGCCGCATGTCTTTTCTCCTGTTATCCGTTTCAGGCGGCTTTGTCCGCACTCAAATTTTTAAGCTCATAGAGCTTTTCCAAAGCTTCGCGCGGCGTAAGGTCGTCGGGATTCAGATGTTCAAGAAACTCCGCCAGTTCAGATTTGACGGGAACAACTTCCTCTTTGGGCTTGAGCGAGGCAAACAGAGGCAGGTCGTCGGCCAGTTCGGCCACGTTTTTGTGACTGTTGTCACTTTCCAAAGACTGAAGAACCTGCTCGGCGCGTTTAATCACGACTTTGGGCAAGCCGGCCAGTTTGGCGACATGAATACCGTAAGAGCGGTCGGCGGCGCCGCTGATTACCTCATGCAGGAAGACAACTTCCTCGTTAAACTCTTTGATTTTCATACAATGCAGGCTCATCCGGGTCAGTTTGGAAACCAAGCTGGTCAGCTCATGGTAATGAGTGGCAAACAAGGCCCGGCAGCGATTGGCTTCGTGCAGATGCTCGATAACCGCCCAGGCAATGGACAAGCCGTCGAAGGTGGCCGTGCCGCGTCCGATTTCATCCAAAATGACAAAAGAGCGTTCATCCGCCTGGTTCAGAATACTGGCGGTTTCAACCATTTCCACCATAAAAGTGGAACGGCCGCGCGCCAAATCGTCACTGGCGCCGACACGGGAAAAGATTTTATCGACAATGCCGATATGCGCCGACTTGCAGGGCACGAAAGAACCCATCTGCGCCATAATGGCAATAATCGCATTCTGACGAAGGAAGGTTGACTTACCGGCCATATTCGGTCCGGTGAGCAACCAGATAAGGTTGTTTTCGTCGAGAACGCAGTCATTGCCGACAAAAGCGCCGCCATGTTCTTTTTTGATGGCATATTCGACAACCGGGTGGCGCCCTTCGACAATTTCAAAAGCCAGCGAATTGTCGAGCTGCGGGCGGCAGTAGCCGTTTTCAACCGCCAAATCGGCCAGCGCCGCACCGACGTCGAGCTCTCCCAGAGCTTTGGCGGTGCGGGAAATGTCATCGGAAACGGCAATAATGTCGCGAACCATATTGTCAAACAGTTCAAGCTCCATTGCCAGCGACTTTTCGGCAGCGCCGCGGATGCCGTTTTCAAGCTCAGTCAGTTCAACTGTGGTAAAGCGGGCGGCATTCAGCACCGACTGACGGTGAATAAAGTCTTTGTTCTCCAGCATTTCGGTGGCAAATTTGCTCTGAACCTCAATAAAATAGCCGATAACATTGTTGTATTTGATTTTCAGATTGGGAATGTTGACCGCCTCGGCATATTTGTTTTGCAGTTCAAGAATCAGTTTATGGCTGTCTTCCTTCAATTCCTTAACGGCATCGAGCGGCGGATAATAGCCGGGGCGGATAAAGCCGCCGTCACGCGCCAGCAGCGGCAATTCTTCATCAAGCGCCTTATCCAACGTTTCGACCAGATTTTCATGAAAACCCAGACGCCCGATAATGGCGGATACCGCCGCGGGAAGTTCATGTTCGACCGAAGCGCCGGCGCCGGAGTTGAAATCGGACAGAATGTTTTTAATCTTAGGAATAACCGACAGCGTGGTTTTGATATTGGCCAAATCGCGCGGACCGCCGCGGCCGAGACTGAGACGGGAAACGGCGCGTTCTATATCGGGGCAGGATTTCAGCAGTTCGCGGATATCTTCCCGCAAACGGGGATGGTTCATAAAGAACTCAATGACATCCAAACGCTGGTTGATTTCCGGCAAATCGACCAGCGGACTGGCCACGCGCCCGGCAAGCAGGCGGCCGCCGACGGCGGTAACCGTGCGGTCCATCACCGAAAGCAGAGTGGCGCCTTTGTCGCCGGTCAGAGATTCGAGGAGTTCGAGGTTTTTACGGGTTGCGCCGTCAATCTCCATCACCTTGTTTTCATAAACTTTGACCGGTTTTTCAATGCGGGGCATCTGCCCTTTCTGGGTATTTTCGACATAATCCAGCAGAATGCCGGCCGCCGTGGTTTCGGCGCGGCTGAAATTGCCGAAGGCATCCAGCGTTTCGACCTTGAAGATGTCTTGCAGGCGTTTGCGGGCATTTTCGCTGTTAAAGCGCGCCTGCGGCAAAACCGACAGTTTCTCGCGATATTCGTTGAGAATGTTAAACAGCGCGGAATTTTGCAAATATGAATCGGAAACCAGAATTTCAACCGGGCTCAACCGGGCCAGAGACGAGCTCAGAATAACCGCCTCGTCTTTGTCGCGCAGACTGATTTCCTGCGTGTAAAAATCACCGGTGGACAGATCAAGCCAGGACAGCCCCAGCGTCTCGTTCAGCTTGGCCAGGCTCAAAATAAAGTTGTTGCGCTTGGAATCAAGCAGATTGTCTTCGGTCAGGGTGCCGGGGGTCACCAGACGAATAACCTCGCGGCGGACGACTGATTTATAACCGCGCTTTTTGGCCTCTTTGGGGTCTTCGGTCTGTTCGCAGATCGCCACTTTATAGCCCTGGCGGATTAACTTGGCAAGATAGCTTTCATAAGCATGGAAAGGAACCCCGCACATCGGAATATCCTGCCCTTCGTGCTTGCCGCGTTTGGTCAGCGCGATGTCCAGCGCTTTGGAAGCGGTGACCGCATCGTCAAAAAACATCTCATAAAAATCGCCCATGCGGTAAAAAAGAAGATAGTCCTGATGCTGTTGTTTGATTTCAAGATACTGCGCCATCATCGGCGTTATGGAGGCGGTGTTGTTTTCAGTCATTTTTCTCAGATTATTTAATAAATTTAAACTATCTGTATCATAATATATTTTAGGGTGTCGTCCAGACTTTTTTCGTATTTATGGAACAAGAAGATGTTTAAACGCAGCAGCAACTATTATAAATTTGAAAAAAACAATAAATTTGCCGACCGGGTACTGGTTCTTTCGCTGCCTTCGGCAATGGTTTTCATTATGCTGGTGGCATTGCGGCTGCTGGCGCCGTCCATGGCGGTTATTTCCTACGCGACGATTATCCTGTTTAACGTGGTCTTCCTGCTGCCGATTACCTTTGAACTGCAACAGCTCAAAAACTATGTCAAAAACGTTTCCCGCGGCGAAGTGCCCGGCGAAGGCAGTATTGAGCTTTCGGAAAAAGACGCCAAGGAAATCGTGGAAGCGGTAAATGCCATGCACCGTTTCTGGGCCGCCAAAACCGACACGCTGGAGGCGCAGACAATTTCCGACACCGCAGTTCTGGACACCCTGCCCGACCCGATTATGATGATTGACCGCGCCGGAAACGTTATCGGCGCCAATTTGTCGTCACGTACGCTGTTCGGCAAGGAAATCACCGATAAAAACATTGAAAAGGTGATTGATTCAAACAATTTTATTGAGGCGGTTTCCCGGGTTTTGAAAAAAGAAAGCGAATCGGAAAACCTGATTTTTTACGTTAAGAAACCGATTGACCAGAAACTTTACGCCCATATCAAACAGCTTCCTTACCTTTCCAAAGGGCGGGCCGTGGCGGTTATTTCCCTGTATGACCTGACCAAGGCCATGAAAATCGAAAAGATGCAGTCTGACTTTGTGGCTAATGCCAGCCATGAACTGCGGACGCCGCTGGCGATTATCTCCGGCTTTATCGAAACCCTGCAGACCTCGGCCAAAGACGATGCCGAAGCGCGCGACAAATTTTTGAAAATTATGCAGGAGCAGGCCGAATATATGTCGTCGCTGATTGAAAACCTGCTGTCGCTCTCCAAAATCGAAATGAGTCAGGATATGCCGCCGGAAGACAAAGTCGATGTCGCCAAAATTATCGGCGAGGTCAGCGAAGCATTGTCACTAAAAGCAAAAGCCCGCGAAATTGCCATTCACAGCTTTATTGAGCCCGATCTGCCGGAAATTACCGCCGATGCGCGCCAGGTTAAACAGGTGGTGCAAAATCTGGCCGACAATGCGGTTAAATACGGCGTTGCCAAAAGCGATATGCTGATTAAGGCACGGCTGGTTGACAACATTCCGCCGTCAAAGAGTTTTCAGGTTGCCAAAGGCAAAGCGGTTGCCATTTCGGTTAACAACAAGGGGCCGAAAATTTCTCCCGAAAATCTGGCCCGGCTGACCGAAAGATTTTACCGGATGCAGGAACACAAAGACTTAAACATCAAAGGAACCGGTTTGGGCCTGGCAATTGCCAAACATATTATCCTGCGGCACAAAGGCAACCTGACGGTTACGTCAACCGCATACAACGGCACCACCTTCACCATTTATCTGCCGCTGGAAATCAATTAAGCTTTATTTATCCCCTAAAAAAACGGCCCGTCGAACGGGCCGTTAATTGGTAAATGGTTAAAGTTAAAAAGCTAGAACCGGACGAACGTAGTCGTTAGTGAGGCCCTTAGTGGTGAGGATCCTGAGACCGTCACTCATACGCAACCTCCACGCACTGCCGTAGTCGTACTCAGTAGAGGACCAGTAATATTCGTTCCCCAACGTGGTTGCATTCACTTTGGTTAACGCAGCATTTACCGCAGCTTTGTTGGCATATAAAGTGTTCAGCTCTTTCACGCTCGGCAAGAACCATGCTCCTGCCGCATACCAAGTTTCATCCTGATAAACGGTGCTCGGTTTATAAGCAACGCAATATTCCGCAGCCGGATAACTTACACTGTTCGCTTTGCCATAATTAATAATCGCTTCGGTATTCTGTTTGCCGTTCGTTGAACAGGTCAGGCCGTCCGAACAATTCCCCAAAGCAGGAATATCCTTACCGTATCCGCCCCAAGTCAGTTGTGTTTGGTCAAGCGAAACAGCCAAGTGATTGGCTTCGTCAAAAACAACACCTATCGGCGTTTTGCTTTTAATCAGTTCGGTTGAAAAAGTTTTATCGGAATAGAGAATGTCCCCGACATGACCGACGGCATTGCCGTCTATTTCTTCCTGAGTCAGGCAGAACATTTTGCTTTGGTCAAGCGGGCATTTCAAAAACTTGACCGCATCACCGCATTGGTCCGCCGTCATGGTATATCCCAGAGTGTCACAAGACGGCGGCTGGATACAAGTTTGTGCCCGGGATGTACTGACGGAGAAAGCTGTCATGAACAGCATTGCTCCTATCCATATCTTACACTTCTTGTTCATCGTCTTTCTCCTTAGTCTGTTGTTCTTTAAATTTTGCCGTTTTATTTAAACCAGCACCGTAAGGCACCGCTGCACCAGTAATTGTCCAAGTCTTTATAATCAACGGCGCAGCCGACAGCGCAATATTTGCCGGAACATTCTTCCAGCGTGCAGCTAACTCCCGCCGGACAGCTGTCCAGCGTGCATTTGTTTTCGCAGGTTTTACAATTGTTGTAGTATTTGATGCCGTTCATCAGACAATAGTCGCTCGGCGTAACCGGACCGATGTCCGTGCAGGTCATACTGTAGCCGGCTTTACACTGGCAGGAGGTATATTTTACCGTTCCGTTGTCGTTGCAGCCTTCGCCGACGCCCTGCTGATTTTGTCCGTCACAGGTTTGGTTATAGTTGCTCGGGCAGACGCAGCCGGAATAATATCTTTTGCCTTCTTCCGTGCAGCTGTCATTGGTTGTCACTTTCGGCGAAGCGCAGCTTTCTACCGGATATAAGCTGCGGTCACAGTAGCACATAAACCGGCCGCCGCAGCTGTCTCCGCTGATGGTATTGGGATAAGTGCAGGCGCTTTTTTCATATTTATAGCGGCTGTCACAGCATTTGTCGAAATAGGTACGGCTGTAAGGGCAATAAGTTCCCGGATTTTGCCCTGACGGGCAGGAGGTTTGGGTATAGCCTTCTTTTTTGCATAGTTCTATTGTCGGATCTTCAAAATCTATATTGCCGAAATCAAGCTGTTTGCCTCCGGCTATAAAGCTGACCGACGCAACTTTAACACCGCGGGAAACTGAGACAGTCCGCTCCGCAAGCAGAGCGGACTGAGACAACGATTCAAAGGTTTGGCTTTGATTGGTTTCTATGAGGTGCGTGTATTGATGAGAGAGCTCTGCGGCTCCCGGGGTTAAGCTCGAATAACCTGCCCCTGCAAAACTGCAGACGACAAGCCCCGATAATCCTATCGCGACTACCTTTCTCATAATACACCTCGTTATAACTGAACCTTGTCTGTTCTTAACTTAGCATATTACGCGCTATAAGTCAATACCGTATCAGGGGTGTTTTTTCTTTTTTCCACCTAGCATAGACGTTTCGGATAGCCGGACGCCCGGGCAGCGTACCCCTTCCCCTATTTATCCGAATCATAAAGTATTTGCGCCGTTTCGCAGTTCACGGATGTGTCTGCGGCAACAAAATCGGCTTCACCGTCACGGGAACGTTTATAAAAATGGATAAAAGTAACCGGTTTGATGCCGGTGGCGTTGAATATCCGCTTTCTGATCTTTGCGGCAATATATTCCTTCACCGCCTGAGCGCGGTAAGAAACCTTGACCGCTTCCGCCGGAATCGCTTTCAGCATATCGGCCTTGATTTCATCGGCCAAAGCGGCAAAATCGTTTTCTTCAAGGATGTCGATGGAGGTTATCTGCAAATCTTCAACCGACCAGTCTTCAGCGAGCACCGCGGTAATGAACAGGCTGCAATTGTAGGCTATGCGGCGGCGGTTTTTAACCAGCTGAGAACCCAGGCTGATGACCTTTTTGCGGTCAACCCCCAATTCATCGGTGGGAACTTCGCCGACAATTTCGGCATGGGACGATTTAACATTGACGACATCACCGTCACGAACCACCAACACCTGGCTGACGCCGCAGTCAAGCTCTTCGGTAAAGCGTTTCTGCTGGCGGATGGCACGTTTGTCTCCGTGTACGGGGATGACGATTTTCGGCTTAATCATTTCAAACATACGGCGAATGTCATCTTTGCAGCCATGGCCGGACGTGTGGACCAGATATTCCTCGGAAGAAATAACCTCCACCCCGGCATCGCGCAGTTTTTCCTGCATACGTTCGATTTTTTCCTCGTTGCCGGGAATAATCTGCGACGAAAAGATAATGGCATCACCTTTGCCGAGTTTAATGTCCTTGTTTTCGCCGTTGACAATCCGGGTCAGCCCGCTGCGGTAGTTTCCCTGCGAACCGGCGCAGATGTACAGCATTTTATCAAGAGGGATATCTATGGCCTGTTTGGCTTCAACATAATGCGGAACATCTTTCAGAATGCCGCATTCTTTGGCTATATTCATATTCTGAATCAGGCTCATGCCGGCTATAACCGGCGTGCGTCCGGCAGCATGCGCGGCAATCAGCAGGCTTTCCATCCGGGCAACATTAGAAGCAAAACAAGTGGCAACCAGCGTATTCTTAAACTTCGGCAACAGCTCAATCAGGCTTTCGCGGATTACCATTTCGGAAGGCTGCTCCACCGGGTGAGCCATATGAATAGAATCGCCGACATAGAGGTCAACCCCCTGCTCGCCCACCTGTTTCAGGCGGTCATAAGAGGTTTTCATAAAATCAATATGGCAATCGTCAAAGCGCCAGTCCGTGGCGTGAAAAACCGTGCCGTATTTGGTTTTGATGCGCAACGCCGAATTCTCGGGCAGCGAATGGACGACCGGAACATACTCGACTTCAAAATCAGGCAGTTTTACAACCGGGTTCTGATTTACGGAAATCAGTTCGACCTCGTTTTCCAGCTTATATTCGCGCAGGCGCGGCAAAATATGGCCGATGGTGAAATCAGTCGCATAGACGGGGCAGCGCAGGCGCGGCCAGATGTGGGCGATGGCGCCGAAGTGGTCTTCATGCGAATGGGTTATAAACATTGCGTCAATGCAGTCGCGATAGCTTTCCAACCAGGCCGGATCAGCCAGCCCCAGTTCCATGCCGGGGAAGTCGTCATTCAAAAAATCATAGCCGGCATCGACCACGATTATCCGGCCGTCGGATATGTAGGCATACATGTTCATGCCGACTTTTTCGGCACCGCCCAATGCGACAAAATAAAAACCTTCCTGTCTTAAAAAAGGCGGCAGGGCTGACGGCTCTTTCTGAGCCGGGTTCGGGGCGGCAAAGTCAAACTCCGCCTGCCCCGTCTTCTCAATTTCATTCATTTACAATCTGTTTCCTTTGCGGGTAAAATACATCACCGGCGTAAATCCTGCGGATGCGGCCGGACGTTTCCAATAACAATGAGCCGTGTTCGTCCACGCCTCTGAAAATTCCTTCAAGTTCCTCGTCTTCAAGACGGACGAGAATTTCTTCGTCAAGGCTTTTGACATGTGCCAGCCATTCGCGGCGAATCGGTTCAAAGCCTTCGGTCTTCCATAAATTAAAATAGTTGTCAAATTCAGCAATAAAAGAGCGCAGAAAATCAAGCCGTTCAACATTAATTCCCGCTTCGGCAAGGCTGACAGCCGGATAAAGCGTATTAACCAGCAGCGGCGCAACCTTAAGATTGACACCGATGCCGATGACCCAATAGTCGCCGGCTCCCTTTTCCAGCAGCATGCCGCTGATTTTTTTATCATTGACCAGTACATCGTTCGGCCATTTCAATTTGACATTCAGCAGCGGGTCCAAGTTTCTGACAGTTTGCCACAGGCTGAGCGAAGCGATAAAAACCAGCGCACCGAGATTTTTCAGCTCATTCTCCACGCCGAGCGAAAAAAACAGGTTGCCGTCCAGGCTCACCCAGCCGCGGCCGCGACGTCCCCGACCGTTGGTCTGGCTGCGGGCGCTGATGACCACTTTCTGGCCGCGGATATTTGCGCTCAATTTTTTCACTTCATCGTTGGTACTGCCGGTTTCCGCCATGTCATGCAGCATCCAATCGCCGATATATTCCATTTGTTATCCTTATAAAATCGTGCTTAAGATGTTTTCGGCGTCATGCATCAGATAGCGGGGATTTAAGATTGAAATCAATACCAGAATCAGGTTTACCATCAGGCAGATGTAAACCCCTTTATCCGCCCGGTCAAACGTATTGCCGCCGCGCGCGTCAAAATAAATTGTCTTAATCACATTCAAAAATGCATAGGCCAAAAGCAACAAAGCTGCCAAAATTAACCCTATAAAAGCATAACTCCCCTCAATAATCAAGTAATTTATTGCCGAAAGTTTGCCTAAAAAGCCCAACATCGGCGGCGTTCCCAGCAGCGAGACCATAAATATCAGCATGGCCGCGGCAATATAAGGCCGCACTTCCGCAAGGCCGGCAAGGTCTGCCGTTTCCGTCAGATAGTCGCCTTTACGCTTGAATGCGTAAAAAACCGTATAGACGCCGAACTGTGCCAGCAGCCAGACCAGAAGGCAGACAAAACCGCTGAGAAGGCCGTTGTCGTTCAGCTCGGAAAAACACATCAGGACAATGCCCAGATTAAACAGCGCAACATAGGCAAAAAGCTTGCGGAGATTGGTTTCACTGTTGGCCCCCACCGCCCCCAGAATCACCGACAGAGCCGCACAGCCCGTCAAAAACAGGCGGAGCTGTCCGTAAAGCGGAAAAAATACGTTGCTGAGCAGATTAACCAGCACGGCCAGATAAGCCAGCGGCGGGATAAAGGTCAGATAAGTACCTGCCGGCAAAACAGAACCGCCGAGCACATCGGCATACCAGAAATGAAACGGCGCTATTCCCAGCATATACAACAGCGAAACAATCAGCAGCACCGCAGCCAGATAATGCAATCCACCGGGGCGGTGCAGATGTTCCAGATATGTGCAGGCACCGGCATAATCATAAGGAATGCCCAAGCGGCGAAACAGCAGCAGGCTTGCGGTCAAGAGCAGAACAACCGCCAGGCAGCCCCAAAGATAGCGGCGCAGGACCGGGCGGGAAACCTCGTCAAAAGGATGCAGTCGGATAAAACAGGCGTTCAGGACAAAAGCGGCAGTCAGGCAGGCAGACAAAACGAGAAGATTCTGCGCCGAAACCGCCAGCGTCAGCAAAAGCAGCGAGAACAGCGCTGTGAGATAGAAGCTCAGGCTGGAACGGTTTTTGTTCAGAAACCATTTGCATCCCAAATAAAAAGATGCCAGCGCGGCAATATAAATCAGCGTTTTAAAAAGCGTGGTGTAAGAATCGTTGATAAGCCAGCCGGGCATAAAACTTTGGTTATAAAAGACAACCGTTCCCAACAGTGCCGCGGCTACGGCTATTTTGCTGACGGTAAAATAGGTTTTCGGCGTGGTGTTCTGCCGGAATCTGGCCGCAAGCAGCAGAACAAACATGCCGCAAAGAAGCAAAAATTCGGGAAGCATACTGATATGGTCGGCAAACATCATTTAAACTCCCATAAACCAAAGCGGATTGACAAAGGTGACGACCAGCAGGCCGGAAACCAGAGCCAGTCCGACAAACATACGTTTGGACAGGTCCATAATGCAGGCGGTATCCGGCGTTATGCCGCTGTTGTCCTTAAAGACATAGAGCTCCTGAAGCAGCGTTCCGGCCACCAGAACAATTGACAGCATTATCAATATGCCGGAGCGGATATTATAACTGAACAAATGCGACAGGATGACAAAGTTGTTGAGAAACATTGAGGACAAGGGCATACCCACGGCGGCCAGCACCAGAAAAGAATAAAGCAGCGAAAGCCTCGGTACCCGGCAGAGGATGCCGTGCGCGGAGACGGACTTGTCATCCTGCTCCCCGTCAATATAAGTCGTCAGAACTTCAAGGGCGGCAATAATGATAATAAAGGCAAAGAGAGAAAAACCGATATTGAGCAATATCTTGTCAATCGGCAGCAGCGCCCCGAGCAAAAACAAAATATAATAAACCGTCGCATAAGAAAAAATCTTATATTGGATGTCTTTGTTAATCAGGCCGATCAGCGCAATAAAGAGCATGCTGATGATGGCGATGATTTCCAGCAGGCTCAGATAATAGCCCACTGATTCCGGAACGCTTTGCGGACAGAAACGGATAAAGCCGTAAACGCCGGTCAGCGGAATAAGGTTGGCAATGACGAAGACCAGCGGATTGCGGGCGGCAGAATTAATCGCCGAAATCCAGTAATGAAACGGCCAAATCGGAATACGGGAGAGAAAAGAAACAAAAATTGCTCCCCAAATGCAGAGTTCAAGGTGCCGGTTAAGCTGCAGCCGGCTGACCGCGTCCAGAGCAAGGTTATGCCCTTCATGGTGATAGAGCACAGCCGTCGCAATGAACAAAAACAAAGCGCCGAGAAAGTTATAAATGAAGAAGCGCAGAATAACCGGCTGACGGCGGATTTCTCCGAACATGCCGATTAACAGCCACAAAGGCAGCAACAATGCCTCAAAGAAGATATAAAAGGAATAAATGTCGGCCGCAACGAACAAGCCGTTAAACATTCCCAGAAAAAGCAGTGTCATCAAATGCATTGACTTTCGGACATATCCCTGGTGCCGGGCTCCGACCAATCCGATGATGACGGCAAAATGAACGGCGGCAATGACCAGTACGGAAAAGATGTCGATGCCGAAGACGATGTCGATATGGGGATTTTGCAGCCAATGGAACGTTTCTTTAAGCTGCAGCCCCTCCTGCCCGCCTTTAAGGTTGACGGCAATGCGCCACAGCAAAAAGAGGCTGGATACCAGCGTCAAAATCGTTACGCTGAAGACATTGCGCCCGTTTGTCGTTTCATCGTCTTTGGCCGTGAGGGCAAAGAAAAAGCCGATAAAGGGAACCGCAATCAGCGTTGAAAGGATTGTCAGCGTATTTTCCATCAGTTATTCCCCTGCGAGAGATAATACGATCCGTAAGCCAGGCCGGCGCCGAGCAGAACGAAAAGCGGCCAGGCGATACGGCTGTCAGCGTGAATACGGCGGAAGACGTTAACCAGCCCCGCCACCAGACGGTACAGCGAGTTAATAATCGTCCGTTCAATCAGCAGAAAATCAATTGTCAGCCACAAAACACGTCCTAGAATTTTAACCGGGCCGATGATAAAAACACGGTAAAAATCAGAAAACAGGTCAGCCGTCTGGATAAACTCGTGCTCATAAGCCCCGGCCAAGAAACGCAGCGGCCCGGCCGCCAGCAATACCATAAAAATTCCCCAGGCGGCCGCTGCCTCCGGCGGCAAAATGCGGTTTTGAATCGCAACTGCCGCCGTAAGGGCAAAAATCGTTCCGTTATAGACAATATTCGGATTCTTCAGCAGTGCCATGACCCGCTCATCGGCACGTGACTGTCCGAAATAAATCTGTCGCAGGACACAGGAACCGCTCAAAGCCAAAGCCGCAGCGTAAGCCAGCGTCCAATACGGGCTTCCGCCGGCGAGCGCCAGCGTTTGGAACAGTCCGAGAAATGCCAGCAGCGTTACGGCCAACGTCAGTTTCAGACTCCGGGCAAAGCCGCCCATGGCCGAAACATAAACTTCATTTGAACTGCCGACGGAAACAAGCATCCAACAGGCATTAAGCAGAAAGCCGCCCACCCAGAGCCGGGCAAATGCCGGGCCGGCGATATGGAAACCGCCGGAGAATATGCCGTATAAAAAACCGAAGAGCATCATATTAAAGTATATGCTTTTCTGCCGCAGGTCGTCTTTCAGCAAAGCCCCCTGCAATCCCCAGGCGATGGACAAAGCGGCAAAAAGGTGCAGCATCGGATAGGAGTATTCAGACAGAGGCAGCAACATCGACGTTTTGCACAAAATGATAAAACCGACGACAGGAGTGGAAAGATAGGCCAGTGCGGCTATCCGGTTCATGTCAAGGACAGCCCAGTCCATCAGCGGCGCCTGAAACATAAACAGGCCGGACTTGATGAAAAGGCACAGCAACAGCAGAATGCAAAGCAAATCCTTATGAGCGCCCATGCGGTCATATTCAACGAAATCGGCCAGACGGATTGAACCGATATAGCCCCAGATGAGGGCAAAAAGCATAAACAGCCCCATATCCGCCAGCAAATTGTAAAAGATATAACGCCGGCGCGCCGAGCTGTCGTTAATCATATAGAAACCGAATATATCAATCAGGCAGGCGCTGACCAAAAGCTGAATGGCGTTTTCGCTGCAAATCAGCAAAATCAGGGCGGCAAGATTCAGGCATATCTGTCCGTTAAAGCGGAAACGATCTTCCTCCTGCGGGTAGCTTACATTAAACAGCATAACCGCCACCGCAATCACGAAAAAAGGAAAAATCTGCATATAATGCAACGGAGAGGAAAACAGACTGATTTTAACCGGATAGTAAGCCGAAGACACCCAGTCATAAGTGAAACCGTCGGTATAGCCGAGCTGCCAGTTCTGATAAAAATTAAGCAGCAGAACCGCCCCGGCAGCTGCCAGAAAAAAAGCCAGCAGCCGCGACAGTCTCTTTCCCCGAAACAAAATCGAAACGCCGCCAAGTGCGGCCAAAATGAGAAATATCTCAAATATCATAACGGGAAAGACCTCATCTATCAGATTAAACCGAAAGCTAATATAACAAAAAAAACATTTTTTTAAAGTCATAATGCCGACTAATCACCAGCCCGCGTCTTGACAACCGAAGAAAGGATTTTATGATGTCTGCCGAAGGAGAGAAAAATGGAAAGCAAAACAAATGTCATGCGGATTCTGGACAAACTGAAGGTTCCCTACGCCCATTACTGCTATGAGGGCAGCGGTGCCGTCAGCGGAACGGAAGTGGCCGCCGTTTTGGGGCAAAATCCCGCTCAGGTGTTCAAAACACTGGTTACGGTTGCCAAATCCAAACAACATTATGTTTTCATGCTGCCGGCGGGAAAAGAGCTTGATTTGAAAAAAGCCGCCGCCAGCGTTCATGAAAAATCGGTTGAAATGATAAAAAGCAAAGAGCTGCTGCCGACAACCGGCTATATTCACGGCGGCTGTTCGCCGATTGGTATGAAAAAAGCGTTTCCCACGGTTATTGACATCAGCGCTTCGGCTTTTGAAACAATTATTTTCAGTGCCGGAAAAATCGGCTATCAGGTCGAAGTTTCGCTGGTGGGGCTTGCCAAAGCCGTTAAATTTACACTGGCGGATATTACCGAGCCAGCTGATTTTCAATCCAGTGCAGGATAATATCAACAACATAGCGCTGCTGTTCGGCCGTTAATTCTTTTCCCGGGGCTATTCGGTGCCATTTTTGCAGGCATTGCCGGCAGCAGGTTCCGGTAGCATGCTGGGCAACAAAGACCGGGTGGTTGCGCATCGGCGTCTGCCTGCCGTCATTGGGAACATCGGCCGGAGCCAGCCGATGGGCAACGAAATCTTCGGCATGGCGGCGAATCGTCTCCACCCCTTTTTCTCTGACATAGTCTTTATCGGCGGGCGACAGCTTAAAGCGGCTGCGGAAAGCTGATCTGTTCAGTCTGGCGAATATATCTTCATTCATCGGTTTGCTCTTTAATGCGAAATCTTTTTTTTGACGATAGCCTTTTCATAAAAATTTATCAAGCTGATAAAAAAGTGCTTGACCTAGAGTAAGCTCTAAAGATTATGCTGATTACAGAATCGTTCAAGCAGGGAGAAAACATATGAAACATGCTTTGAAAACTCTGGCGGTATTCTCCGCCCTTTTAACGGCAACTTATTCAATCTCAGGAAAGGCAGCAGAAATGAAGAAAGCTTCGATTGACACGATTTTTGAACAGGGAGAACCCAATCCTTACGGCCGTTTTTTTACCGGACAGACTTATCTGACCCGTCTCAGTGCGAACGACACGACCTGGAATTCTTCCCTGGCCAATGTTACCTTTGAGCCGGGAGCCAGAACCAACTGGCACAAGCACAGCGGCGGCCAGATTCTGCTGGTGCTGGGCGGCGAAGGACGTTATCAGGAGAGGAACGGCGAAATCCGCGTTTTGAAAAAAGGCGACGTCGTCCGCATTCCGCTGAACGTCGAACACTGGCACGGCGCGGCCCCGAACAGCTGGTTTACCCACATTTCAGTCGAAACCAACCTGCCGAATAACCAGACGACCTGGCTAGAACCGGTTTCTGACGCAGAGTATAAATAATGAAAAAATATTTTATCACCGCGGCAATCATTCTGGCCGTTTTAGGCTGCGGATTTATTGCCTTGCAAAGAAAGGACAACAAAATGGACAATTTAGCGGTTACCGATCCGGATTTGGCCTTAATCAGAAAAAACTTCATTGAACAAGAGGTTCTTCCGCACGGAAAGCTTCCCGCCAAAACCCGTTATCTGGTTTTGCTGGCGTCACATGTTGCCACACAGTCGCCGAAAGAATTTGAACAGACGCTTAATGAGGCGCTGGATAACGGCATTTCGCCGACGGAAGCCAAAGAGACGGTTTATCAGACGGTTCCTTACGCCGGCCTGGCCAAGGCAGATGATTTTATTCTGCTTGCCAACCGTATTCTGACCGAGCGAGGCGTCAGGCTGCCGCTGGAAAGCCAAAGCACGACCAATGCCGGCAATCGTCTGGAAAAAGGTATTGAGGTTCAAAGCCTGATTTTCGGAGCAGAGCACATCAGCGGCATGCGGGCGACAGCGCCGCAGGAACTGAAACATATTCAGGATTATCTTTCCGCAAATTGTTTCGGTGATTATTATACCCGCGGGGGCCTTGACGTGCAAACCCGAGAATTGCTGACTTTTGCAACTCTGGTCTCGCTCGGCGGCGCCGACGCTCAGGTCAGAGCCCATGTTCAGGGCAACCTGAATGTCGGCAATGACCGCCGAGTTCTGCTGGACACCGTTTCCCAGATGCTTCCGTATATCGGCTATCCGCGTTCTTTAAACGGCATTGCAGCCATTAACGACATTACAAAGGACAAAACAAATGACTAAAAAAATATTGGTTTTATCTTCCAGCTTCCGCAAAGGCGGAAATTCCGACACACTCTGCGACCAGTTTGTCAAAGGCGCCGTTGAGGCCGGGCATCAGGTTGAAAAGATTTTCATTAACGACAAGAAAATCGGCTATTGCCATGGCTGCGGCGTTTGCAATACGACGCATAAATGCGTTCTTCTCGACGATATGGCCGAAATTCTGGACAAGATGGTACAGGCTGACGTTATCGTTATGGCAACCCCGGTTTATTTTTACAGCATGAACGGTCAGATGAAGACGCTGATTGACCGTACGGTTCCCAGATATGAAGAAATCGCGGGCAAAGACTTTTACTTTATTGTTGCCGCGGCAGACAGCAACCGTGCGAATATGGAAAAGACGCTGGAAACCTTCCGCGGCTTTACCGAAGACTGCCTGCCCGATGCGCATGAAAAAGGCGTGATTTACGGTACCGGAGCCTGGCAAATCGGCGACATCAAATCAAGCCCGGCAATGGAAGAGGCTTATCAAGCCGGGCGGAATGCTTAAGTTTTCCGATAAAAGAAATCCCGCCATTGACGGGATTTCTTTTTATTCTGCGGCCATCACCAGCCGGCTTTCCATCAGGCGGGCGGCATCTCGTCCGGAGGCCAAAGCTTCAACAATCGTCGAGCCTCCGTGTTTGCAGTCACCGGCATAAATGATGCGTTCATCATTCACTTTGGGGTCGGCGCGGCTGCCGATTGCAGTGACAATCAGCGAAAAGCCCGGGAGTTCAACGGTTGAATTGGCAAGCGGCTGCCAATGGCCGTCGGTCAAACGGTTTTTGCGGATATAAAGCGAATAGCCGTCAGCCGTTTTTTCTATTTTTTCCGGGCTGCTCATTGACATAATATCAATTTCACGCTTCAGAAGTTCCAAATATTCCAACTGAGAAATGCGCATATCGGCCAAGCGCCGGCGGACAAACATTTCCACCTGTGCCGCTCCGTTGGCAGCCGCCGTAAAGGCACAGTCAGCCGCCACATTGCCGCCGCCGATGACGGCGACCCTGCCCTTGGTTTCATATTTTGACGGATGATGCAGATACTCCATATAACTGACGGCATATTCCTGTCCGGGAATACCCAAATCAGTAACGTTCGGTTCGCCGGTCGCAACAATAACTCCGTCAAACCCCTGACTGAACAAGTCCGACGGACTGCCGATTTTGGTGGTCAGGTAAAGGGTGATAAAATCACGGTTGAAAATAAACGACCAGTCTTTGGCGATAACTTCATAAGGCAAGCGTTCATCGGGAATCATATTCAGAGCACCGCCGATTTTATCGGAAGCCTCGTAAAGGCAGACATAATATCCCTGCTTGCCGAGTTCGGCCGCGGCTGCCAGACCGGCAGGCCCGGCACCGATAACGGCCACCTTGCGACCGTTGGGACGAATGGCTTTGGCTTCGGCAGACGGGTTGCGATAATTTTCCAGGATGGTCGCCTGAACTTTAGGAATATTAACCGCAAAATCAATCCGGCTGCGGGTGCAGGCTTTCATACAGAACTTATCCGGGCAAATCAAACCGCAGGTCTGCCCCATCGGATTATTCCGGGTGATGGTGGCGACCGCTTGTTCAAAATCGCTGTTTTTGGCATGGCTGATAAATTCCTGCGGGCTGCAATTTACCGGACAGGCATTCATACAGGGCTTATTGGCACAATTGAGACAGCGGTCCAATTCCGCCTTTAGCTGGACTTTGGTTAAATAAAGTGATTTTGTCTGCGCCATTGTCAAACCGTTCGAAAAAGAGTGTTTATTTGAGGGGAATGTTAGCCGTACGACAGCGGAATGTCAACAGAATCTTCGCTGCGGCAGTATTTGTTTTCTCTTTGACAAGGCAAATAAATTTCTTCCGTTAAACCGATTTTTGTGTTATGACAATAGCAGCATTATTTTAACAAGGAGCCGAACAATGGGATATAAAGCGCTGATTATCTTAAATATTGTTTTGTTAGCCGTGATTGCCCGGTTAGTTTTCAAACCTCTTTCTCCCGCACCGGGCATTCGTGTCTGGGAGGGTGAAACCTGGACGGCGGCTCAATACGGAAGCCGTTATATTTTAAGCATCAAAAACCATTCCGAACTGGCGTCAGCCATTACTTCTTTCGCCAAAGCCAGAGGAATTACCAGCGGCAGCATTTACGGCATCGGCGCGGTTAATTCCGCCACACTGCGCTTTTTTGATCCGTCCACAAAAAAATATATTGATAAAACGTTTGACGGACAGATGGAAATTGCCAACCTGACCGGAAATATCGCCATGAAAGACGGCGGCGATTTAATCCACCTGCATGTTACACTGGGAACCCGCGACTATCAGGCGCTGGCGGGACATCTGCTGGCAGCCAGCCTCAGCGGAGCGGGAGAATTCGTGGTTGAAACAATGCCCGGCATTGAACTGGAAAAAAACTTTGATAAAAATATCGGGCTAAATCTTTATAATTTCAAAAAATAAAAAGCAGAAACCTTGCTTCCCGAAGCAAGGTTTCTTTTTTTGTGCCGGTGTCGTCTAAAGTTGAGATAGATTTGCATTTTTGCATGCTTATATCTGTTGTAACAGTGTCAAGAAAACGAGGCCCGTTTTGCGATATAAACCACGAAAAATAAACAGTGCCGGCATTCAAAAGGAAATCTTACCGATTGCACAGATTTTGCCGGATATCCTGAAGAAAAATCTGCCTTCCGGGGATATGAGCTGATCGGCGCTCATTATTCGGTTCAGATTTTGAAAAATACAAAATTTGTTTTGTAAGCCGCTAAATACTCTACGCTATATTTGCAGCAGTCTCTGTCTAGGGAAATAAAATTTTCTACCTTTCCCGCATACTCTCGTTTAAGTATTTCATCACCGGAGAGAGCAGATATTCGATCACCCGGCGTTTGCCGGTTTTGATTTCCGCCGTCACGCTCATGCCGGGTTTGAGCTGGATAGTCTGTCCGTCCGCTTTTATTTTGTTATCAAGCAAAGTCAGCCGGGCGTTAAATACCAAACCGAGTTTTTCGTCCTGTATCGCATCACCCGAGATGTTGCGGACTTTGTCCTCAAATTCTTCTTTTAGTTGATACTTTATTTAACATGAACATAAGTTGCTTTTTCTAATAAAATTTATCAGCTCTTTTGTTTTGCTTTCCAAATCCATACATTTACTTAAATTCTCTTTTGTATACGCAGGATCTTGAACAATCTTAGATGCAAAATCTATCTTATCAAACGAAGTAATTTTTTTATTTACCTTATAAATATCTGAAAATATATCAAATTGACCAATTTCAGTCTTTTTTCCAAAATAAGAGGTCAGAGCTTCTTCCGGCAGATAATTTTCAATCTCTTTACCCTTGGTTATCCAATAAGCGTCAGGAAGCTCATTTTTTATCTTTTTCACCCTCTCTTTTAAGCGAGAACTATTACTTTTTTTATCACTATCCATAACAACATAAGAATTTTTATTAATTTTTAACAAATTAATAAATCCCTCATCTTTTGTCGAATAATGAGATAATAAAGAACCACCGTAATAAACAAATTGATAATGAAGACCTTCTTCTAGTCTTTCTCCATCGTTATAAAATTCCAGCCATTTTCTGATATAAATTCTATCGGATGGACCCTCTACCCATATTGCACAATTTGTTTGTAGTAAATCACTAGCCTTAACTCCTAATTCATCAAGAAGTGCCTTCTTGGCATCATCTGTGATCACTGCTTCTACAGTTGATTTGTAACCATCATTACATACTTTAACAATTTGCGCATCGGAATAACTTCCAAATAAATCAATTGCAACATTAGAGTGTGTTGTAAGAAAAATAAGAACTTCCGGATTCTCTTTTGAATAATTCTTAATATGGGAAAGCAGTTTTCTCTCCAAACTTGGATGCATATTATTTTCAAGTTCTTCTAAAGCAATAACAAGCTTTTTATTTTTTGTTACATGAGGAATAATATGTAATAATGTCAACGTAGCAATAATCGTCTTTAGTCCACTGCCACAGTCAGATAATTTTAACCCACCCTTATTTTTCTCCTCAAGATAAATCTCATAAGTATTAAATTTATTCGTTTTCGCAAAAATTCTGGCAAAGTTGATTTCCGGAGACACAACCTTATTAATTATCGTTAAAAAGTCATTCTCAATATATTCTTGCCAATGATTTTGATTCTCGCTATCGTCAATTAACATTCTGGCAATTAAGGAAGTAATTCCATTAGCATTGCTATTGATTATCGGGTTGTCAAATGTAAAACCATAATTAATGGATTCTTTACCAATATCACGCTCTGCTTGAAGATGCAAAAATTTATATCCGGAAAATGGACACGTTAATGATATATTTGACAGTTTTTTAAAAAAAGATATGTTAGCTTTTGTAATGATATACATATCTTGAGGCAAGGCAATATCAGTAAATTTACGTTGTTTATCACATATTTCATAAGTGACTAGGCGATTAGCCAAATACTTACCCACGTTATCCCAATCACTTGTACTATAATTTGCCCCCAAACAGCACAATTCAGGAGTATAAATATGTCTGCCGAAAACTTGTCCGACTTCATCACTTTCTAATGGTTTCACAAATTGCACATCAAAAGGAATATTTTCGCCTTTTTCTGAGATTATATACTTCAACGCTTCCAAAAGCTTAGATTTTCCACTATTGTTCTTTCCAATGATAATATTAATAGGTTTGATATCATCAAATCCTTGATAACTATTATCGGCTACAAAACATTTATAATTTTTTATCTTTATTGATTTGTACATTCCCACTTTAATTGCCTAGTAAAAAAATAAATTTAAAACTTTTCAGAAAATATTCGTATATATTAATCATAAATAATTAGTCTGTTCGTTCTTGATAGGCAATCCATTGCAATTGTCTGTCAAAAATATTATCATATATTAACGAACCTATCCAATTATTGGAAGTATCAAATATATTAAAAATGGCTTCTTTTACCTTTATAAGAAATCCAACCCATTCGTTATTTTTGGAATATATTAAATGAACTTTATCGTTCACTGGCACTGTGAATTGAATGTATTCACCATCCTTGGAAAATATGTACTTTCCGGCAATAGCACCATTAAATCGCGGATTAATAGTAGAATTAAGCTGAGGATTAATTCTACTATTAAGTCGTGGATTTATTGAGCTATTAAGCTGAGGATTAATTGAACTATTAAGCTTAGGATTTATAGAACCATTCAACATTGGATTGATTGCACTATTAAGCCGCGGATTTATTGAACTGTTTAGCAATGGGTTTTTATAGCTATTAATTAGTGGATTAAGCGTGGTGTTAAGCAATGGATTTACTGAACTATTCAACTGTGGATTTCTACTAGTCGGTAACATGGTATTCCCTTAGTAAAATTATATTATTATGTTTTAGTATTATCTTTTTTCAAAAATAAAGCAATATTCTCAACAAACTTTTCCTTTCTACCTCTCCCGCATACTCTCGTTGAGGTATTTCATCACCGGCGAGAGCAGATATTCGATCACGCGGCGTTTGCCGGTTTTGATTTCGGCGGTCACGCTCATGCCGGGTTTGAGCTGGATAATCTGTCCGTCTGCTTTAATTTTATTATCAAGCAAAGTCAGCCGGGCGTTAAACACCAGCCCGAGCTTCTCGTCCTGTATCGCATCGCCGGAGATATTGCGGACTTTGCCTTTAATTGTACCATATTTGGTGAACGGGAAGCTGTCGATTTTGATTTCCACGTCTTGCTCCGGCCGCACAAAGCCGATGTCTTTGTTCAAAATCTGCACTTCAGCCTCAAGCTTGTAATCTTCCGGCACAAGGTTCATAATCGGCTTGGCGGTTTCGACCACGCCGCCTTTGGTGTGATAAACCAGCTGCTGAACATACCCCGAAAGCGGCGCTTTAACGATGGTGCGTTTCAAAGCTTCTTCATATTTAATCAGTTCCTGCTGGTAAGACGCAAGCTTCTCTCGGCTTTCGGTCAGCTCTTGCATAATATTCTTGTCAAACTCGGCCAGATATTGCCGCTGTTCTTTTTTGAGCGATTCAATGTTCGCCTCGGTTTCCGCCATTTTTTTGGCCTGTACGTTGCGCTGTTCCTGCAAATTGGTTAATTCTTCTTCCTGCTCCAGAAAAGTCAGCCGCGCCAAAAGCTTCTTATCCACGAGGATTTTCTTTTTCTCAATCCGCTCCTGCACACTCGGCAGCAGTTTCTCAATGCGGGTCAAATCAGCCTGAATGGTGTCTTTTTCTTTCTCAGCCTTGGTAATCTGCCCGTTCAGGACTTCAATCTTGGCCGCTTTCTCGGCCATCTGGCTTTTAAGCAAATCCGTGTGCATTTTAATTAAATATTCGTCAATATCCGGATTATAGCTGAAATTCTTCTCCGGATCGTCCGATAACAGGGCTTTCAGTCTTGAAATCGCGATTTCCAAAGCTTCCATTTCGTTTTCCACCCGATTAATGTTCGCCAGAACCTCGGTCTGGTTAAATTTAATCAAATCCTGTCCTTCTTTGACATATTGCCCTTCCTGAACATAGATTTCTTCAATCTCGCTGTCGGTCAGGGTTTGAATGGTCTTGATGTTTGAGGCAGGCATCAGTTTTCCGGCCGAGGTAGCGATAATGTCGATTTTGCCTAAGATTGACCACAAAATCAGCACCGTAAACATCAGCATGATGACGTATGTCAACAACCGCGCGGCATGTGACGGCGGCATCTCGGTCACTTCCAACACCGCCGGCAGAAACTCTTTTTCATGCTCGTTCATGCCTTTGATTTTGCTGTCTTTGGCGGCTTTTTCCTGCAGCAGGGCCAGCTTGGCAATTTCCCAATATCTTTTGAGCTGCTCCATCATGCCGCATTCTCCTCATTGGCGGGAACAATCGGCGCAGTCTGGCTGTTCCACAGATAAGCATAGCGCCCGCCGCGTTTCAAAAGCTCCTCATGGGTGCCGGTTTCGGTAATCTCGCCTTTTTCAATGGTAATAATCTGGTCGCATTCCCGCACGGTCGAGAGCCGGTGTGCAATCATAAACACCGTCCGCCCTTTGCAGATTGATGCCATATTCTGCTGGATAATCCGTTCGGATTCATAATCAAGCGCCGAGGTCGCCTCGTCAAAAATCAAAATCCGCGGATTGTTGACCAAAGCGCGAGCAATCGCAATCCGCTGCCGCTGTCCGCCGGATAACGATGAGCCGCGTTCCTCAATAACCGTGTCATAACCGTCCGGCAGTTCGGTAATAAAATCGTGCGCGCCGGCCAGTTTGGCCGCGGCAATAATCCTGTCCATGGATATTGCCGGATTGGTCAGGGCGATATTTTCCCGCACACTCTTGTTAAATAAGTAGTTCTCCTGCAAAACGACGCCGATTTGCCGCCTTAACCATGCCGTATCGACGGTGGAAATGTCAATCCCGTCAATCAGCACTTTACCGCTTTCCGGAATATACAGACGCTGAATCAGCTTGGTGACGGTCGATTTGCCCGAGCCGCTCGGCCCGACAAAACCGATTTTCTGTCCGGCCTTGACTTTGAAACTCATCTTTTTGAGAATTTCCGGCCCGTTCGGTACATAGCGGAAAGTAATGTCCTTAAATTCCACGTCGCCTTTCATCTCCGGCATCGAGCCTTTGGACAGGGTTTCGGTATTTTCGGCCGGATTATTAAGAATGTCAGACAGCTTTTCAATAGAGATTTTAGCCTGCTGAAAATTCTGCCACAGCTGCGCCAAGCGCAAAATCGGCTGTGTTACGCGACCGGATAACATGTTAAAGGCAATCAGCTGTCCGACCGACAGCTCGCCTTTCATCACCAAACTTGCACCAATCCACAAAGTCAGCGCCATGGTGATTTTCTGCACCAGCTGCACGAGTTGTCCGGCAATGTTATTGATATGCGATGCTCTGAAAGAAGACCCGACATAAGCCGCCAACTGCTGTTCCCAACGACACTGCATCTGCGGTTCGACGGCTAAAGACTTAACCGTCTCCACGCCCGAAACCGCTTCCACCAGAAAACACTGGTTTTCTGCCCCGCGGCGAAACCGCTCATCAATCCGCGAGCGCAAAATCGGGGTAAAAAACAAGGACAACAAAACATAAAAAGGAATGGAGAGCAAAACCAACAGCGTCAAAGTCTTGGAATAAAAGAACATCACCGTAAAAAAGATAATGGTAAAAAAGAAGTCAATAATCAGGGTTAAGGTCGAACCGGTCAGAAAATTGCGGATATTCTCCAATTCGTGCACCCGCGCCACCGTGTCGCCGACCCGCCGCACGCCGAAATAAGACAGCGGCAGCCGAATGAGATGCTTAAACAAACTCGCACCTAACTCAACATCCACGCGGGTGGTGGTGTGCGAAAAAGTATAAGTCCGCAGCCCGCCGAGCAGAGTTTCAAAAATACCGATGCAGATTAGCGCCACCATCAACACGTCAAGGCTGGAGAGCCCGCGGTTAACCAGCACTTTGTCAATCACCACCTGAAACAACAGCGGTGACACCAGCGCAAACAGCTGTAAAAAGAATGAGGCCAGAATAACCTCGCCGAACAGCCTGCGATATTTGACCACCGCGGGAATAAACCATGAAATGTCAAACTTGCGGTTTTTGCCGTTGATAAACTCACGGCAGGTCATCATTAAGAGCCTGCCGTTCCATCTGTTCATAAATTCTTCTTTGTTCAAAACCTCGGGGTGGTTGCCTTTGGCGGGGTCTTGAATCAAAACTTTGTCCTCGGCAACTTTGCCGATAATAAAATAAGTATTGTCTTTGCTCTGGGCGATTGCCGGCAGCGCCGTCTTGTCCAACCGCTCCCACTTGGTCTCGACAAAGCGGGCTTTGAAAGAAAATTCCTTTGCCAACTGCAGCAGTTCATATTCTTCAAAATGCGAATTCTGCCGGTCATATTTATGCCTGATTTGGTCAATAGAGATTGGCTTTTCAAAGAAATTCGCCATAATCGCAAAACAGGCCAGTCCGGTGTCAAGAGTTTGGGAAGAATTTTTAAGTGTCATAGCTCGTTCGCCAATGTTAGTTGTAATTAATTTTTAAATTATCCTAAAACGAAAGACAGAAGAAATAAAGCAAAATATTCCGTTGAAACAAGGCTCAAAAACAAAAGACTTTTTTGGGCAGAGAGGAAACAAATAACTATATGAAAAACAATAAATTAAACATCTAATATTCTTTTTTTTGAAAGCAAGTTATATAGATTGCACTGTGTATAAAATACACTAAAAGTTGATTACATTCCCTGTTTAAGTATAGAATTAGCTTGTTTTCTCGTTTTAGTAATTACTCCATTTTTATAACCCGGAGCTAAACATGAATAAATTCATTTCTAAATTTCAAACAGGTATCAAATTTGTCTGGTCTCAGATTGTAGCTTATCCTAAGTCTGTATTCTTATATTTAATTATAATATATATGGGATTATTCACTGAATTAAGCAAATTTACAATTCATTTTCATTACCAAAGTGTAGGGTATTATATATTATTTCCTGAACTAATACTTTTAGCATACTTATTATTTGTTATACACACTAATGGAAAAAATTTTTTTATTAAAAT
>OASY01000157.1_pt1 | contig 59480 bp, 50 predicted proteins | sample 1501231 | NCBI WGS metagenome assembly OASY01 (sample SAMEA2579917, study PRJEB22360) | human gut metagenome | biome: human gut; feature: human-associated habitat; material: faeces | place: Denmark | collected 2008/2010 | reverse complement strand
TATAGGGAGTTATTCCGGCCTGACAAGAGGAAATTTAAAATAATTTTCTGACCGCGCATTTTTTATTCTTTATGCTTATTTCAGCGTCGGTTTGTCGGTTAAATGGGCGATTTCTCGGGCGAAATTCGCCACCTGCTCCCAATCGGTATAGACAACTTCTTTGCGCGTATCCGTTTCACCGCCTGACATCTTCATAATTAGCTTGATCATAAAACGGTCGTACCAGCGATAACGTGGGTAACGCAGCGCCCCGGCAATGACCGCGCAGCGATCGGGACGCCATTGTGAACTCATCAGAAACTTCCGCGCGTAGCTGTTGGTCTGTGGAGTACGCTTCTCAGGTTTACGCGCCACCAGGTTTACGGAGTAAAAGGCGCTCGGCATCGAATTCAGTCGCGTCGCATGCTTTTTGACAAACTCCTGGAACGCAGAGTGGTAGTGACCATAGCGAATAGAAGCACCAATGACCACACGGTCGTAGTTTTCCCACTGTGGTTCTTCAATGCGGTGCACATTGGCGACATCCGCCTGGATCCCCAGTTCTTTCAGTTCCGAAGCCAGGTAGGAGGCAATCTCGCGCGTTTGTCCGTCCCTTGTTGAGAAAAGAATTAATGTTTTCACGTATTACTCCATCATTCACGCCAGAAAGTCGGGGTAAAGAGCACCAGCAATGTAAAGACCTCGAGACGACCAAACAGCATGTTGGCAATCAGGATCCATTTAGCCACCGGGTTCATACTGGTAAAGTTATCAGCAACCACGCCAAGCCCTGGCCCCAGGTTATTCAATGTCGCAACAACCGAGGCAAAGGCAGAAAAGTCATCCACGCCCGTGGCGATAATCGCCAGCATACTGACAATAAACACCAATGCATAGGCGGAGAAAAATCCCCAAACGGCTTCGAGGATACGTTCCGGCAGTGCGCGATTCCCCAGCTTAATGCTATAGACGGCGTTCGGATGCACCAGTCGTTTCAGCTCACGGTTCCCCTGCTTAAACAGCAGCAGGATGCGGATCACTTTCAGGCCACCGCCCGTTGACCCGGCGCAACCGCCGATAAAAGCTGAACATAAAAGCAGTACCGGCAAAAAGAGCGGCCAGCGGGCAATGCTGTCAGTCGTAAACCCGGCGGTTGTCGCCATCGATACCACCTGGAAAAACGCCTGGTTAATTGTCATCAGCGCCGAACTGTAGACATTATGAAACCACAGTACGAGTGTACAAATAACCACCAGCGTAAACTGTACGCCGATAAACATGCGAAATTCCGGATCGCGCCAATAAACCTTCAGACTACGCCCACTTAACAGTGAAAAGTGCAGACCGTAGTTACAGCCGGAGATCAGCAGGAAGATAGCAATGATAGTGTTAATAGTCGGGCTGTCGAAATAACCGATACTGGCATCATGTGTCGAGAAGCCGCCAATAGCGATAGTCGCAAAGCTATGGCCGATGGCATCAAAGGCATCCATTCCGGCAAACCACAACGCCAGCGCACAGGCGACGGTCAGCAAGACATAAATCAACCACAGGGTTTTCGCCGTTTCCGCAATTCGCGGGCGCATTTTGTTATCTTTCAGTGGGCCGGGCATTTCTGCGCGATAGAGCTGCATCCCACCCACGCCGAGGATAGGCAGTATCGCAACCGCCAACACGATGATCCCCATCCCGCCAAACCATTGCAGCATCTGGCGATAAAAGAGGATGGCGTGAGGGAGCGAATCCAGCCCCACCAGCGTAGTGGCCCCCGTGGTGGTCAGGCCAGAGAAAGATTCAAAAAACGCATCGGTAATCGTGAGGTTCGGGCTTTCCGAGAAGATAAAAGGGAGCGCACCGACGCTACCCAGCACGGTCCAGAACAGCACCACTATCAGAAACCCCTCACGGGATTTCAGTTCGCCCTTCTCTTTGCGGTTCGGCCACCACAGTATAGAGCCAATGGCGAGGGCGACAAAAAAGGTCTGGGTAAAAGCGCGGCCCGCTCCATCCCGGTAGATGAGTGCTACCAGCCCAGGGATAATCATGGTCCCTGAAAATAAGATGACCAGTAGTCCAACGATTCGGGTAATGGCGCGAAAATGCATCTCTGCCGCTTCCTTAGTTCTGCAAAACGAAGTGGGGATTATTCTTCAATCGCTAACAATTGCAATGAACCACGGCTAAAATCCGCCAGCTTTGCGGAAAATTCAGCCACTTTCGCCGCCGGAAGCGCCACCCGCAGCAGAACGAATGCCTGATAATCACTGTTGATAATTTTGCCGTCACACTGCCCCAGCAACGCTTCAATGCCGGTTAACTGACTATATTCACATTGCAAAGTATATTCGGTTAATGGCGTCTTGCGTTGGGTCGTTAGCTGGCGCAGCGCCTGATTCACGCCGCCGCCATACGCTTTCACTAACCCACCGGTACCAAGCAATATGCCGCCGTAGTAGCGCACCACCACAGCGGTAATTTCCCCGACGCCGCTGCCCATTAGTTGGGCGAGCATCGGTTTACCGGCCGTTCCCGCCGGTTCCCCGTCGTCAGAGAAACCGAGCTGTTGAGAATCATCCGGCGCACCCGCCACCCACGCCACGCAATGGTGGCGGGCATCGGGGTGTTCTGCCCGCACCGATTCAACAAACGCTTTCGCCGCCTCAACGCCATCGGTATGCGCCAACATCGTTATGAAGCGGCTCTTTTTGATCTCTTCAACGACCGTGACTGGTGCCGCAGGAATTAACCAGCTTTCCATCACGCCAGTTTCAGATCCCGGGTCATGTTTTCCACGTTGTTTTCGTGGATCACCACGTTGTCTTCGATACGAATGCCGCCGAACGGTTTCAGTGCTTCAATTTTCTGCCAGTTGAAGTGCTTGCTGAACTGCCCTTCACGCCACGGTGCCAGCAGCGATTCAATGAAGTAAATACCCGGTTCGATGGTTAACACCATGCCCGGCTGGAGAATACGGGTGCAGCGCAGGTACGGATATTTTGCCGGTGCCGCGAGGTGCGTACCGCTATCATCTTGCATAAAGCCAGCTACGTCATGCACCTGCAGGCCCAGCGGATGACCGATACCGTGCGGCATAAACGGTCCGGTGAGATCGTTTTCGACCATCGCTTCTTCACTCATATCGGTGATGATTTGATGTTTACGCAGCAATTTGGCGATGCGCTGATGGAACTGGATGTGGTAATCCACATAGCTGACGCCTGCTTTCATGGTGGCGATCAGCGCCAGTTGTTCATCATTTACGTCTTTCACCAGCTGTGCGTAGTCGTTATCGCTTTTTGCCGACCAGGTACGGGTCAGGTCAGCCGCATAGCCGTTATATTCGGCCCCGGCATCCAGCAGGAAGCTGCGCATCTCTTCCGGTGCCTGGTGGTCCAGTTTGGTGTAATGCAACACCGCAGCGTGTTCGTTAAGCGCCACAATGTTGCTGTAAGGTACGTCGGTATCACGATGACCGGTCGCGGTCAGATAGGCAATATTGATATCGAACTCGCTCATGCCAGAACGGAACGCTTCTTCTGCCGCGCGATGACCGTTGACCGCCATTTTCTGCGCTTCACGCATACAGGCCAGTTCGTACTCGGTTTTGAAGGAGCGGTAGTAATGCAGGTAGTCGATCACCCCTTTCGGGTTGATATTGCTGGCCTCAATACCCAGTTGCAGCGCACGCTCCGGCACCGGACCGATATAACCGATATTCCCGCGCGCAGCAGGCAGCAGGCTACCAATGCCATCGGCTTTCGGCAGCGCGATCACTTCTACATCTTCAGTCCAGAAGGAGGTCGGCAGCGGTTCGACGTTGTGCCAGTAATCAACCGGCAGATAAAACCACAGTTTCGGCTTGTTCACGCCATCCACCAACAGCCAGCAGTTTGGCACCTGAGTTACCGGCACCCACGCTTTGAATTGCGGATTCACTTTAAACGGATAGGGATGATCGTCGAGAAAAACGTTGAACAGTTCGCCGGAGTGAATAAGTAACGCATCCAGCTTGAAGCGCGCCAGCGCATCGCGAGTCCGTTCTTGTAAGGTAGCTATATGATTTTTATAGAGTGAGGCCAGTGATTCCATTTTTTACCCTTCTGTTTTTTTGACCTTAAGTCTCCGCATCTTAGCACATCGTTCATCCAGAGCGTGATTTCTGCCGAGCGTGATCAGATCGGCATTTCTTTAATATTTTATTTGCATATTTTTAACACAAAATACACACTTCGATGCATCTGGTACGACCAGATCACCTTGCGGATTCAGGAGACTGACATGCTTTACAAAGGCGACACCCTGTACCTTGACTGGCTGGAAGATGGCATTGCCGAACTGGTATTTGATGCCCCAGGTTCAGTTAATAAACTCGACACTGCCACCGTCGCCAGCCTCGGCGAGGCCATCGGCGTGCTGGAACAGCAATCAGATCTAAAAGGGCTGCTGCTGCGTTCGAACAAAGCAGCCTTTATCGTCGGTGCTGATATCACCGAATTTTTGTCTCTGTTCCTCGTTCCTGAAGAACAGTTAAGTCAGTGGCTGCACTTTGCCAATAGCGTGTTTAATCGCCTGGAAGATCTGCCGGTGCCGACCATTGCTGCCGTCAACGGCTATGCGCTGGGCGGTGGCTGCGAATGCGTGCTGGCGACCGATTATCGTCTGGCGACGCCGGATCTGCGCATCGGTCTGCCGGAAACCAAACTGGGCATCATGCCGGGCTTTGGCGGTTCTGTACGTATGCCACGTATGCTGGGCGCTGACAGTGCGCTGGAAATCATTGCCGCCGGTAAAGATGTCGGCGCGGATCAGGCGCTGAAAATCGGTCTGGTGGATGGTGTAGTCAAAGCAGAAAAACTGGTTGAAGGGGCGATGGCGATTTTACGCCAGGCCATTAACGGCGACCTCGACTGGAAAGCGAAACGTCAGCCGAAGCTGGAACCGCTAAAACTGAGCAAGATTGAAGCCACCATGAGTTTCACCATCGCTAAAGGGATGGTCGCACAAACGGCGGGGAAACATTATCCGGCCCCCATCACCGCAGTAAAAACCATTGAAGCGGCGGCCCGTTTTGGTCGTGAAGAAGCCTTAAATCTGGAAAACAAAAGTTTTGTCCCGCTGGCGCATACCAACGAAGCTCGCGCACTGGTCGGCATTTTCCTTAACGATCAATATGTAAAAGGCAAAGCGAAGAAACTCACCAAAGACGTTGAAACCCCAAAACAGGCCGCTGTGCTGGGCGCAGGCATTATGGGCGGCGGCATCGCTTACCAGTCTGCGTGGAAAGGCGTGCCGGTTGTCATGAAAGATATCAACGACAAGTCGTTAACCCTCGGCATGACCGAAGCCGCGAAACTGCTGAACAAGCAGCTTGAGCGCGGCAAGATCGATGGTCTGAAACTGGCTGGCGTGATCTCTACAATCCACCCAACGCTCGACTACGCCGGGTTTGACCGCGTGGATATTGTGGTAGAAGCGGTTGTCGAAAACCCGAAAGTGAAAAAAGCCGTACTGGCAGAAACCGAACAAAAAGTACGCCCGGATACCGTGCTGGCGTCTAACACTTCAACCATTCCTATCAGCGAACTGGCCAACGCGCTGGAACGCCCGGAAAACTTCTGCGGGATGCACTTCTTTAACCCGGTGCACCGGATGCCGTTGGTAGAAATTATTCGCGGCGAGAAAAGCTCCGACGAAACCATCGCGAAAGTCGTCGCATGGGCGAGCAAGATGGGAAAGACGCCGATTGTGGTCAACGACTGCCCCGGCTTCTTCGTTAACCGTGTACTGTTCCCCTACTTCGCCGGATTCAGCCAGTTGCTGCGCGACGGCGCGGATTTCCGCAAGATCGACAAAGTGATGGAAAAACAGTTTGGCTGGCCGATGGGTCCGGCATATCTGCTGGACGTTGTGGGCATTGACACCGCGCATCATGCCCAGGCTGTCATGGCAGCAGGCTTCCCGCAGCGGATGCAGAAAGATTATCGCGATGCCATCGACGCGCTGTTTGATGCCAACCGCTTTGGTCAGAAGAACGGCCTCGGTTTCTGGCGTTATAAAGAAGACAGCAAAGGTAAGCCGAAGAAAGAAGAAGACGCCGCTGTTGACGACCTGCTGGCAGAAGTGAGCCAGCCGAAGCGCGATTTCAGCGAAGAAGAGATTATCGCCCGCATGATGATCCCGATGGTCAACGAAGTGGTGCGCTGTCTGGAAGAAGGCATTATCGCCACTCCGGCAGAAGCGGATATGGCGCTGGTCTACGGCCTGGGTTTCCCTCCGTTCCACGGTGGCGCGTTCCGCTGGCTGGACACCCTCGGTAGCGCAAAATACCTCGATATGGCACAGCAATATCAGCACCTCGGCCCACTGTACGAAGTGCCGGAAGGTCTGCGTAATAAAGCGCGTCATAACGAACCGTACTATCCCCCGGTTGAGCCAGCCCGTCCGGTTGGCGACCTGAAAACGGCTTAAGGAGTCACAATGGAACAGGTTGTCATTGTCGATGCAATTCGCACCCCGATGGGCCGTTCGAAGGGCGGTGCTTTTCGTCACGTGCGTGCGGAAGATCTCTCCGCTCATTTAATGCGTAGCCTGCTGGCGCGTAACCCGGCGCTGGAAGCTGCTGCCCTCGACGATATTTACTGGGGCTGTGTACAGCAGACGCTGGAGCAAGGTTTTAATATCGCCCGTAACGCGGCGCTGTTGGCAGAAGTGCCGCACTCTGTCCCGGCGGTTACTGTCAATCGCTTGTGTGGTTCATCCATGCAGGCACTGCATGACGCAGCACGAATGATCATGACCGGCGATGCGCAGGCATGTCTGGTTGGCGGCGTGGAGCATATGGGCCATGTGCCAATGAGTCACGGCGTCGATTTTCACCCCGGCCTTAGCCGTAATGTCGCCAAAGCGGCGGGCATGATGGGCTTAACGGCAGAAATGCTGGCGCGTATGCACGGTATCAGCCGTGAAATGCAGGATGCCTTTGCCGCGCGGTCACACGCCCGCGCCTGGGCTGCCACGCAGTCGGGTGCATTTAAAAATGAAATTATCCCGACCGGTGGTCACGATGCCGACGGCGTCCTGAAGCAGTTTAATTACGACGAAGTGATTCGCCCGGAAACCACCGTGGAAGCCCTCGCCACGCTGCGTCCGGCGTTTGATCCCGTCAGCGGTACGGTACATCTTCTGCGCTTTCCGATGGCGCAGCTGCCATGCTGGTGATGAGTGAAAGCCGCGCCCATGAATTAGGTCTTAAGCCGCGCGCCCGCGTGCGTTCGATGGCGGTCGTTGGTTGTGACCCATCGATTATGGGTTACGGCCCGGTTCCGGCCTCGAAGCTGGCACTGAAAAAAGCGGGGCTTTCTGTCAGTGATATCGGCGTGTTTGAAATGAATGAAGCCTTTGCCGCGCAGATCCTGCCATGTATTAAAGATCTGGGACTGATTGAGCAGATTGACGAGAAGATCAACCTCAACGGTGGCGCGATCGCGCTGGGTCATCCGCTGGGTTGTTCCGGTGCGCGTATCAGCACCACGCTGCTGAATCTGATGGAGCGCAAAGATGCCCAGTTTGGTCTGGCGACGATGTGTATCGGTCTGGGTCAGGGTATTGCGACGGTGTTTGAGCGGATTTAACCACTTACCGAATGCGGCGTGAACGCCTTATCCGGTCTACCGATCCGGCACCAATGTAGGCCTGATAAGACGCGCCAGCGTCGCATCAGGCATCGTGCACCAATTGCCGGATGCGACATAGATCTAAATGCCACTGAATAAAGTTTTAGTTGCCGTTCTTCCCGCCTGTCAGGGGCGGGTTTTTTATATCTCAGATAAATGCAAACGCATCGCCAAACAGGCGATCTTCCCGCGCATTACGCTCACTGCAAAACAGGTCACGGGCAATTTTCGCCATCTCAAAACGTCCGGCAATATAGATATCATGCTCTGCCAGCGTACCGTGATCCTGCAATACCGCCGTTAACACAGTGCCAGTACGCCCACGCCAGCCCGCTTCCGGTTGTTCAACCACCGGCACCACTTGCAGACCAGGATGCTTAAGCGAAAGCGCCTCAAGCTCGGAGAGATCATAAAGATGCTGCTCTTCACGCCCGCCCCAGTAAATGGTGATATCACGGTTTGGGTTACGCGCCAGCGCCGTCAGCAAAATCGAGCGCGCATAAGAGAACCCGGTGCCGCCCGCGATGAGAATCATTGGACGTTCTTCATCATCGCGCAGCCACGCTTCTCCGTGGGGAATATCGACCACGATTTGATGATCTTTGAGGATGCGGTCCATGACTGCTTTCGCGTAAAGGTTGATTTCAGAAGCGCCAATATGCAGCTCGATAAACCCTTTTTCATCCGGCGTCGAAGCCATTGAGAACGGACGTTTGTCACGCTCATCCATCACTACCATCAAATACTGACCAGCACGAAAAGAAAAGGCCGCGTCTGGTACGATTCGGACACGGTATACGGTATCCGTGATAGCTTCTACCGAGGTCACTTTACAGCTTAAGGTTGTCATGCGCTTTCTCTGTCGGATCGATAAATAGGGCAAAACAAACGCGCATCAGGCGCTTTTACCGTTGTTAAAAATAGCCAGTTCATCCCAGATGGCGTCAATATGCGCGACAACATCCGGATCTTTTTTGATGGGACGTCCCCATTCACGCTGGGTTTCCCCTGGCCATTTATTCGTGGCATCCAGCCCCATTTTTGAACCCAGCCCGGACACAGGCGAGGCAAAATCCAGATAATCAATAGGCGTATTTTCTACCAGAACAGTATCCCGCGCCGGGTCCATACGGGTAGTAATCGCCCAAATCACATCGTTCCAGTCGCGTGCGTTGACGTCATCATCGCAAACGATCACAAATTTAGTGTACATAAACTGGCGTAAGAACGACCAGACGCCCATCATGACGCGCTTCGCGTGTCCGGCGTACTGTTTTTTGATCGTCACTACCGCCAGGCGATAAGAGCAGCCTTCCGGCGGCAGGTAAAAATCGACAATTTCCGGGAACTGTTTTTGCAGAATCGGCACAAACACTTCGTTCAACGCCACGCCCAGTACCGCAGGTTCATCCGGCGGACGCCCGGTATAGGTGGAATGATAAATCGCATCTTCACGCTGGGTAATATGCGTCACAGTAAATACCGGGAAACTATCGACTTCGTTATAGTAACCGGTGTGGTCGCCATACGGCCCTTCCGGCGCAGTTTCGCCTTGTTCGATATACCCTTCCAGCACAATCTCCGCACTGGCGGGCACTTCAAGGTCATTGGAGATACACTTCACCACTTCGGTCTTGGTGCCGCGCAGCAATCCGGCAAACGCATACTCTGAAAGCGTATCTGGAACGGGGGTGACTGCACCGAGAATTGTGGCGGGATCAGCACCCAGCGCCACAGAAACCGGGAAACGTTCGCCCGGATGCGCCGCACACCACTCCTGGAAATCCAGCGCGCCGCCGCGATGCGACAACCAGCGCATAATCAGTTTGTTTTTACCAATTAGCTGTTGACGATAAATACCCAGATTCTGCCGCTCTTTATGCGGGCCACGCGTCACGGTCAACCCCCAGGTAATCAGCGGCGCGGCGTCTTCCGGCCAGCAGGTCATAATGGGAATGCGATTGAGATCGACGTCATCGCCAGAGACGATTTTTTGTTGGCAGGGCGCACCACGCAGTCGCTTTGTCGGCATGTTCAATACCTGCTTAAACTGCGGCAGTTTATCAAACAGGTCGCGAAAACCTTTTGGCGGTTCAGGTTCCTTGAGAAAGGCTAATAATTTACCGACTTCACGCAGCGCAGAAACATCTTCCTGCCCCATGCCCATCGCCACGCGCTTTGGCGTACCGAACAGGTTGCACAGCACCGGCATCGAGTAGCCTTTAGGGTTTTCGAACAACAGCGCAGGCCCACCGGCACGCAAAGTACGGTCAGCAATTTCAGTGATTTCCAAATGCGGATCCACCGGGAGCGTGATACGTTTTAGCTCACCCTGCTGTTCAAGCAGCGTCAAGAAGTCGCGTAAATCGTTATATTTCATGGCGTCCATTGTAGCCTCTTAATCTGCGCCCATTATACGGCGTTCATCTTTGCGATGCTGTAAATTTGTTAAATTAGCGTGAACTCTGACGGTATAACGCAAACTGGGGAATATAATTAACTTAGCGTAAAGCTTTTGCTATCCTTGCGCCCCGATTAAACGGATAAGAGTCATTATGCAATCCTGGTATTTACTGTACTGCAAGCGCGGGCAACTTCAACGTGCCCAGGAACACCTCGAAAGACAGGCTGTGAATTGCCTGGCACCGATGATCACCCTGGAAAAAATCGTGCGTGGCAAACGTACTGCAGTCAGTGAGCCATTGTTCCCCAACTACCTGTTTGTGGAATTTGATCCAGAAGTGATTCATACCACGACTATCAACGCGACCCGCGGTGTCAGCCACTTCGTGCGCTTTGGCGCATCGCCAGCGATAGTCCCATCGGCGGTGATTCATCAGCTATCGGTATATAAACCGAAAGACATTGTCGATCCGGCAACCCCTTATCCGGGTGATAAGGTGATTATTACCGAAGGCGCGTTCGAAGGTTTTCAGGCCATTTTCACCGAACCCGACGGCGAGGCTCGCTCCATGCTGTTACTTAATCTTATCAATAAAGAGATTAAGCACAGTGTGAAGAACACCGAGTTCCGCAAACTCTAAAACGCAATCCCAAACAGTGTTTTGACATTGGCATCCGTGGTGGCAGCCAGCCATGCGGCATCTTCTCCACGCCAGTGCGCAATACGTTGCAAAATATGGGCCAGATGGGCTGGCTCGTTGCGCCGGGATGATGGTTTCGGCGTGAGATCGCGCGGGAGCAGATACGGCGCATCAGTTTCGATCAGCAATTTCTCCGCCGGAATCAACGGCAACAGTTCCCGCAGCTCCAGTCCGCGTCGTTCATCGCAAACCCAACCGGTAATGCCGATATAAATTCCATGCGCCACGCACGCCTGCATCTCTTCGCGTGTGCCGGTAAAGCAATGAAGAACCGCACCAGGCACTTTATCCAGCCACGGCTCCAGCAATGTCATAAACCGCTCGTGGGCATCGCGACAGTGCATAAATACCGGCATGTTTAATTCTGCGGCAATGCGTAGCTGGGCAACAAAAGCGCGTTCCTGCTCTTCCGGCGTCGAAAAGTTGCGGTTAAAGTCGAGGCCACATTCACCAATCGCCACCACTTCTGGCTGCGCGGCCAGCTCAATAATCGCTTCTTCAGTCGCAGCTTGCCACTGGCTGCTGTCGTGAGGATGTACGCCCGCCGTTGACCAACAGGACGAATACTGACGCGCCAGCTTTTGCGCCTGCTGGCTTTCACGCAGGTTAGTGCCGGTGATGAGTAGCCCATTAACTCCCGCGTCAAAAGCGCGCGCTACAACATCATCACGGTCTTTCGCAAATTGCGAACTGGTCAAATTAACGCCGATATCAAACATCCTGAACTCCATATGACAACCGCCCTGACGGGCGGTTGAGTTTATTCTTTAGTTTTTTCGCTTTCTGCTTCAGCGTCGTTTTCTTCTTCTCGGTTTCGACCCTTACCAACGTAAAAGCGTGAGAAGAAGACACCGATTTCAAACAGGCAGTACATCGGGATCGCCAACAGCGTTTGCGAGAAGACATCCGGCGGTGTCAGCAGCATCCCGACAACGAATGCACCAACCAGCACATACGGGCGTTTTTTGCGTAAGTCTTCTGGCGAGGTAATCCCCATCCAGCACAGCAGCACTATTGCCACCGGCACTTCAAAGGAGACACCAAACGCCATAAACAGCGCCATAACGAAGCTTAAATAGCTGGCGATGTCGGTGGATACCTGTACCCCTTCCGGCGCGGTATTGGCAAGGAAGCCAAATGCCAGCGGAAAGACCACAAAGTAGGCGAACGCCATGCCGATATAAAACAACAGAGAGCTGGAAACCAGCAGCGGCACCACCAGGCGACGTTCATGCTTATACAGCGCTGGGGCGATAAACGCCCACACCTGATAGAGAATCACCGGCGCTGACAGAATCAGCGACACCATAAAGGTCAGCTTGATCGGCGTAAAGAACGGTGAGGCCACGTCGGTGGCGATCATCGTTGAACCTTGCGGCAACTGCTTGATCAATGGCGCGGATACCAGGTGATAGATGTCATTGGCGAAATAGACCAGACACAGGAATATCACGATCACCGCGATAATGCAGTTCAGCAGACGCTTACGCAGCTCAATCAGATGCGTGATAAGCGGTTGAGTATCTTCTACAGACATGTTTACGGTTTATCACTCGACGAAGGGGAAGGTGCAGCGGTTTTCGGTTCAGCGTCCGCAGCAGGTTTTACCACCGGCTCTGGCGTGGTTTCTGGCTTCTGTTCCGGCGAACTGGCCTGCGTTTGTGCAGCGGCAGGCGTTACGCCTTCATGCGCAGCTTCATTGTCTTTCACCACCGGGTTATGGATGGTGTGCGCTTCATCGCTCGCCTTTTCAGGATCGTTTGCAACGTAGGAACGCTTCATCGACTCCGCGGCCTGGCGTAGTTCATCCATCGACGCTTTCAGTTCGGGCGTCAGGTTAGTGAGGCTCGCCTTTTCAACCTTTTTCAGACTGTCCTGAAACTCCTGGAGTTTTAACTCCTGGGTCAGTTCGTTCTGCACCGTTGTCGCCAGTGAACGCAACGCGCGAATCCAGCCCGCGACCGTTTTTACCGCCACAGGCAGTCGTTGCGGCCCCAGAACGACGAGGCCGATGATGAATACCAATAGCAGTTCGCTAAAACCGATATCAAACACGGATTACACCTGCTCTTTATCGTGGCGCTTCGCGTCTTCTGTTTTAGCCTGTTCCTGATTCGTATCCGCCTGCTTATCGGCGATAGTTTTCGCAGTAAAATCAGCATCCTGACTGGTTTTATCCTGCTTTGGTTCATCATCGCTCATTGCTTTTTTAAAGCCTTTGATCGACGCACCAAGATCGGAACCGATGGAGCCGAGCTTTTTGGTGCCAAAAAGCAGTACAACGATGACGGCAATAATCAATAACTGCCAAATACTGATACCACCCATACATGTTCCTCTGTGGTAGATGATGATTAAACAAGGCCGCATTATACGTTACACGGCCCGCCTTGAGCGATGAAAAAATCAGCGTGTTTTGCGCCAACCGACAAACCAGGCGATCAGACCACCTGCCATTAACCAGCCGGGCATCAGCCCCCATTCAGGTCGGCTGACCAACAAGAATGTGCCACTTAATACTAACGTAGCGCCAATTCCGAGAAAATAACGCGATTGTCCCTGACGTACATGATTTGACTGAAGCTCGCGGGCAATCTTATCAACACTGTGCTGTAAATACTTGCCCTGGCGCAAACTGTCGTAAACCAGTTCAGGCAGTTCTGGCATTTTTTCGACCCAGAACGGCGCTTTTTCTTTAAATGCTCTCACCAGCGCAGGAATACCGACCTGATCTTTAATCCACGACTCCAGGAAAGGCTTCGCCGTTTTCCATAAATCGAGTTGCGGATAAAGCTGGCGTCCTACCCCTTCGACGTAGAGCAGGGTTTTCTGGAGTAACACCAGTTGCGGCTGCACTTCCATATTGAAGCGACGCGCCGTATTAAACAGATTTAACAGTACATGTCCAAACGAAATTTCGGCCAGCGGTTTCTCAAAGATAGGTTCACAGACCGTACGAATGGCAAATTCGAACTCTTCAACGTTGGTATCTGGTGGCACCCAGCCAGAATCGACGTGTAGCTCTGCCACTTTGCGATAGTCGCGATTAAAGAAGGCGATAAAGTTTTCTGCCAGATAGCGTTTATCTTCTTTGTTTAGCGAGCCAACAATCCCGCAATCAATGCCGATATATTTCGGGTTTTCCGGGTGTTCATAGCTTACGAAGATGTTGCCAGGGTGCATATCGGCATGGAAAAAGCTGTCGCGAAAGACCTGAGTGAAGAACACCTGCACGCCGCGTTCCGCCAGCAATTTCATGTTAGTGCCGTTTTTCTCCAGCGCCGCAACATCAGACACCGGAATGCCGTAAATGCGCTCCATCACCATCATCCCTTCACTACAATAGTCAGGGTAAACTTCCGGGATGTAGAGCATCGGGCTGTCTTCAAAATTGCGCCGAAGCTGAATGGCGTTGGCAGATTCCCGCAGCAAATTCAGTTCATCAATCAATGTCTTTTCGTACTCGCGCACCACTTCGGTTGGGCGCAGACGGCGACCATCCGGCAGCAAACGCGGCACCCAGCGAGCCAGACGGTAGATAAGTTTCAGATCCGCTTTAATAACCGGCAAAATATCCGGGCGGATGACTTTAATCACCACCTCTTTACCATTCGATTTCAATCGCGCGGTATGAACCTGGGCGATAGAAGCAGAAGCCAGCGGCTTGATTTCAAAATCGTCAAACCACGCTTCTACCGGCAAGCCGCCCATTGCAGCTTCAATCTGCTGCTTCGCCAGCTTGCCATCAAACGGAGCGACTTTGTCCTGCAATAACGCCAGCTGATCGGCAATATGCGGCGGAAAAAGATCGCGGCGGGTTGATAACATTTGCCCGAACTTGATCCATACCGGCCCCAGTTCTTGCAGGGCCAGTCGTAGCCGCTCACCTAAAGGTTTGTCTTTATGCCGATTTGGCATCCAGAATAATGAGTATCGCCATAGCCGTAGCGGCAGGGTGATACGCATTTTGGGGATCAGTTCATCAAGTCCGTAGCTTAAAAAAGTGCGAATGATGAAATATAGGCGCCGTACTTCACCTGGCGTCATTTAGCCTCCAGTTTTTCCAGCCGTTTGGTCAGGGCATCAACAGCACGCTCGACGGCAGCCGTCTCTTCCGCAAACCAGGCCACTTCAAGCGGACCGGGTGCCATACGCCACTCTTCAGTAATGGCTTCTGCCACATAACGTTGCTGGCGCTTAATGCCGTGATGCAGGAACTTTGCGCCTCCGCGCATGGCTTTGCTGATTCCTTCAGCGGCGATATCACCGGTATAAGGGGCCAGCAGTTCCGCAGGGTCGAACTCTGCCAGATCTGCCAGCGCAACGAAGTTTTGCACCACCTGAATATCGCCCTGCACTTCCAGCTCACCACTGCGAATCAGGGCGGCAAGCTGCTGGCGATCGCGAAGTTTCGGCAACACACTGGCGTAAGCGATAACGGTGCAGTCAGCATCGCCTGCCCATTCGCCCAGTACATCAACCTGGCGTTCGCTGAACACCAGAATCAATGACGTCGAAAAGCCTTTTACCTCCACGCGCAGCACTTTGCCCAACAGACGCGAGCGGGCCGTTTTCAGCGCGGGTGAGCGATACAGGAAGGTGTTGAGCAGACTTTCAATTCCTGCCGTCACTAAAGGTTTAAAAGGCATTTCCGGTCTCCTGTCAGAACTTATAACCACGATGCAACGCCACAACCCCTGCCGTCAGATTGTAGTAGTCGACACTTTCGAATCCGGCATCCTGCATCATGGCTTTCAGGGTATCCTGATCGGGATGCATACGGATGGATTCTGCCAGATAACGATAGCTGTCGGCGTCGTTCGCGACCAGTGAGCCAATACGCGGCAGCACATGGAAGGAGTATGCATCATAGGCTTTGCTCAGCGGCTCGATAATCGGCTTCGAGAACTCAAGCACCAGCAGGCGGCCGCCGGGTTTCAGCACGCGATACATTGAACGCAGTGCTTTATCTTTGTCGGTGACGTTACGCAGACCAAACGAAATGGTGATGCAATCAAAGGTGTTATCCGGGAACGGCAGCGCCTCAGCGTTCGCTTGAACATACTCAACGTTGCCAATCACACCGATATTACGCAGCTTCTCGCGTCCCATTTTGAGCATGGATTCATTGATATCAGCAAGGACCACTTTGCCAGTTTCTCCGACCAGGCGGGAGAATTTCGCTGTCAGGTCGCCGGTGCCACCAGCCAGATCCAGCACGGTCTGCCCGCGGCGTACGCCGCTGCAATCAATCGTGAATCGCTTCCACAAACGATGAATACCGAATGACATCAAATCATTCATGACATCGTATTTTGATGCCACGGAATGGAAAACGTGAGCGACCATATCCGCTTTTTGTTCCTTCGCGACGGTCTGAAAACCAAAGTGCGTCGTTTCTTGTGACTTATCCACCATCTCAATGCCTGCTCATCAAAAAATTGTTCCAGAAGTGTAACAGATTGGGCGTCAATGCCCTAGATTTCTACCCGGCTTAACTACCCCCAATGGGCTAGCGCGACTGCTGATTATATTCATCATCGCGTTGATAAGCTTCATCATTCGGCTGCTCCGGAACCGACCGCAGTCGATACTCTTCATCCTGGCTCACCGCCTGTTCAGCCAAATCCGGATTAATCTCGCGTTTAATTTCTACCCCTAAACCGCGAAACGCTTCTGCCTGCGCCAGCACATTTCCGCGACCTGAAGAGAGTTTTTTCATTGCCTGGCGGTAGTTATCCTGCGCTTTGTCGAGACTTTGACCAATCGCGGACATGTCATCGATGAACAAACGCATCTTGTCGTACAGCTTGCTGGCACGATCGGCGATTTGCTGGGCGTTGCGGCTTTGATGCTCATAACGCCACAGGTTGGCGATAGTGCGCAGCGCCACCAGCAGCGTAGTCGGGCTAACCAGCATGATATTGTTTTTCAACGCTTCGGTGATCAGCTCCGGCTGGCGGTCAAGCGCCAGTAAAAAAGCGGGTTCAACGGGAATAAACATCAGCACGTAATCCAGGGTTCGCAGCCCCGGCAGCTGTTGATAATCTTTGCGTCCCAGCAAACGGATATGGTTACGCACCGACGCGATATGTTCCTGTAGCGCGCTTTCGCGGGTGTAGTCATCTTCGGCGTTGAAATAGCGTTCATAGGCGACCAGCGTCATTTTGGCGTCGATCACCACATCTTTTCCCTGCGGCAACCGCACGATGACATCCGGCTGCATCCGCGAGCGGGCGTCATTTTCGATGCTGACCTGGGTTTCATATTCATACCCTTCACGCAGACCGGAAGCCTCCAGCACCCGCGTCAATACTACCTCGCCCCAGTTGCCCTGGGTTTTATTGTCGCCTTTCAGCGCGCGCGTCAGGTTGATCGCTTCCTGGGCCATTTGCGCGTTGAGCTGCTGGAGATTGCGAATTTCGTGGGTCAGGGTATGGCGTTCTTGTGCTTCTTTACCAAAGCTGTCCTGAACCTGACGGCGGAAACCGTCCAGTTGTTCACGTAGCGGCGACAACAGGCTGTTCAGACTCTGACGGTTTTGCTCATCAACCCGGCGATTGCTGTGCTCAAAAATACGGTTGGCGAGGTTTTCAAACTGCTCACTGAGGCGCTGCTCGCTGTTAATCATCTGGCGAATTTTATCGTCAGCGTGTTGCTGTGCGGCTTCCATCCGCGTGGTCACCTCACGCAGATCGGCCTCCAGAGAGGTGTTAATACTTTGCAGGCTGCGCACTTCGTTATTGAGTAACTCGCACTCAGCGCGCCAGTGCTCGCTTTGAGTAATTTGTTGTTTTGCCGCGCTTAACTCCGCGACCATCTCTTCACGTTCAGCTAATTGCTCGGCTTTTTGCTGCGCATGTTGATAACTGGCAAACAGCCAGCCAATTGCCACACCCACCAACGCAATAACTGCGTAAACCATGATTGAGAAATCCACAACGCCTCCTGACGCAACAACTTACCCGCACAAAATAGAATTGTGCTGTACAAACGTCCAGTTGGAAAGGCATTTCCTGCGAGGCGCTACGCAAAAATACAAAAGGCCGAACGCGTCGGCCTTCAGACAGGAGAAGAGGATTACAGCAGACGACGCGCCGCTTCCACCACGATTTTCACCGCTTGGCTTTCAGTTTGTTTCATCGTCTCAGCATTCGGGATCTCTTGCTGGGTGCGGTTAACGATAACACCCGCTACCATACCGGCACGTAGGCCCTGACTTGCACACATGGTCAGCAGGGTTGCAGATTCCATTTCATAGTTCATTACGCCCATCGCCTGCCACTCTTCCATAGAACCTTTAAAGTGACGAACTACGCGACCAGAGTAAGTATCGTAACGTTCCTGACCTGGGTAGAAGGTATCAGAAGAAGCCGTCACGCCAACGTGAGTCGTCGCGCCGATGGATTTCGCAGCCTCAACCAGCGCAGTCGTACATTCGAAATCAGCGACAGCCGGGAATTCCAGCGGTGCGAAGTGCAGGCTCGCGCCATCCAGACGAACAGACGCCGTGGTAACCAGAACATCGCCAACATTAATATGCGGCTGAATAGCGCCCGTTGTACCGATACGCAGGAAGGTGCGAATGCCCAGCTGTGCCAGCTCTTCAACAGCAATAGAGGTAGACGGGCCGCCGATACCGGTAGAGCAGACGATAACAGGTTTACCATCCAGCTCTGCACGCCAGGTGGTGAATTCGCGGTGAGATGCCAGCTTAACCGGCTTATCCATCAGCGCGGCGATCTTTTCCACACGATCCGGGTCGCCAGGGACGATGGCAAGCGTAGCCCCTTGTAAATCGTTTTTAGTGAGGCCGAGATGAAAAACATCAGACTTGGACATATACAACTCCTCTGTGAATCGGTTTAGTCAGAAGAAGCAAAAAGACACTTTACCGAAGGGTTTAACATTTTTTCGTGATACTCATCACCATGACGAAAATGCGTTGCATAAATTTACCCGCCAAAAGTGATGCAAATCACATAAATCACTCTTCATTCTGCAGGACTGCATAAAAGATGAGCCGATTCAGGCAATGTGATTTGTTGCATGCTGACTATAGTTAACATTGCGCAACATTTTTATAAGGGTACGGAGAATACCATGGCAACAACACAACAATCTGGATTTGCACCTGCTGCATCGCCTCTAGCTTCGACCATCGTTCAGACCCCGGACGACGCGATTGTGGCGGGCTTCACCTCTATCCCTTCACAAGGGGATAACATGCCTGCTTACCATGCCAGACCAAAGCAAAGCGATGGCCCACTGCCAGTGGTCATTGTAGTGCAGGAAATTTTTGGCGTGCATGAACATATCCGCGACATTTGTCGCCGTCTGGCGCTGGAGGGGTATCTGGCTATCGCTCCTGAACTTTACTTCCGCGAAGGCGATCCGAATGATTTTGCCGATATCCCCACGTTACTTAGCGGTCTGGTAGCAAAAGTGCCTGACTCGCAGGTGCTGGCCGATCTCGATCATGTCGCCAGTTGGGCTTCCCGCAACGGCGGCGATGTTCATCGTTTAATGATCACCGGATTCTGCTGGGGTGGACGTATCACCTGGCTGTATGCTGCGCATAACCCGCAACTGAAAGCGGCGGTGGCATGGTACGGCAAACTGACGGGCGATAAGTCGCTGAATTCACCGAAACAACCTGTTGATATCGCAACCGATCTTAACGCGCCGGTTCTCGGCTTATATGGTGGTCAGGATAACAGCATTCCGCAGGAGAGCGTTGAAACGATGCGCCAGGCGCTGCGGGCTGCTAATGCGAAAGCAGAGATTATCGTGTACCCGGATGCCGGACATGCATTCAACGCTGATTATCGCCCGAGCTATCATGCCGAATCTGCGAAAGACGGCTGGCAGCGTATGCTGGAGTGGTTTAAGCGGTATGGTGGGAAGAAGTCGCTGTAATGAGAAAAGACCGGGTGGTATTACCACCCGGTTTGGATTTACCCCCGACGCAAATTCTGCGCCGCCTGCACCATGTTCGCCAGTGCCGCGCGGGTTTCTGGCCAGCCGCGCGTTTTCAGGCCACAGTCCGGGTTGACCCACAGGCGCTCTGCCGGAATGCGTTTTGCCGCTTTCTTCAGCAAGGCTTCAATCCATTCTACGCTCGGTACGTTTGGCGAGTGAATGTCATAGACGCCAGGACCGATTTCATTTGGATAATCAAACTCTTCAAACGACTCCAGCAACTCCATGTCGGAACGCGAGGTTTCGATGGTGATGACGTCTGCGTCCAGCGCCGCAATCGAATCCATGATGTCGTTGAACTCGCAGTAACACATGTGAGTGTGGATTTGTGTGTCATCTTTCGCCACGGCGGCGTTGATACGGAAAGCCTCGACGCCCCACTGGAGATATGCATCCCAGTCGCTACGACGCAGCGGTAAACCTTCGCGCAGCGCCGGTTCATCAATCTGAATGATGCCAATTCCAGCGGCTTCCAGGTCCGCGACTTCATCACGCAGCGCCAGCGCAATTTGTTTGGCGATGGTTTCACGGCTGACATCTTCACGCGGGAACGACCAGCAGAGAATGGTCACTGGGCCGGTCAACATCCCTTTCACCGGTTTATCAGTCAGGGATTGCGCATATTTTGCCCACTCCACGGTAATCGGTGCCGGGCGGCTAACGTCACCAATAACAATCGGTGGCTTCACGCAGCGGGAACCGTAGCTCTGTACCCAACCGTTTTGCGTAAAGACAAAACCGTCGAGGTGCTCGCCAAAGTATTCCACCATGTCATTACGCTCAGCCTCGCCATGTACCAGCACATCCAGTCCCAAACGTTCCTGCTCAACAATGGCCTGCTTGATATGTTCCGCAATGCCCGTGCGGTAGTTGTTAGCGTCGAGATTACCCTTTTTGAAATCCAGACGCAGGGTACGAATTTCCGTAGTTTGCGGGAAAGAACCAATCGTGGTGGTCGGCCATGCTGGGAGTTTAAAACGCGCACGCTGGGCTTCAGCACGCACTTCATAGACATTCGCACGCTGACTGTCCTGAGCGGTGATCGCCGCCAGACGCTTTTCTACTGCCGGATTATGTACGCGGGTTGAGTGACGACGCGCCTGAATCGGGGCGCTCCACTCTGCCAGAGCTGCCGTATCACCACTGTTCAGCGCATCGCGCAGCAGTGACAGTTCATGGCATTTTTGTAGGGCGAAGGCAAACCAGCTTTTCACTTCTGCATCAAGACGCGTTTCCACGCTCAGGTCGATGGGGCTGTGCAGCAACGAGCAGGAAGATGCCACCCACAAATCACGTTTGCCGACAATGTCCTTAATTTGCGCATATTTCTCGGTAAGATCGGCGCGCCAGACGTTACGACCATTGATAAGACCCGCAGACAGTAGCCAGTCTGAAGGCAGACGCTTGTGCAGTTCAGCAACGTCATCTTTACCATGTACAAGGTCCACATGCAGCCCCTGAACAGGCAGCGCAGTAATCGTGTCGAGATTTGGCGTTACGCCTTCAAAATAGGTAGTCAGCAGCAGTTTCACCTGGCCCTGAAGCGCGTCGTAAGCGGGTTTGTATGCGTCCAGCCACGCCTGCGGTAGTTCCAGTACCAGTGCGGGTTCGTCGATCTGTACCCACTCAATGCCGCGTTTTGCCAGTTCTGCCAGTACTTGCTGATAAACCGGCAGAATGTCGTTTAGCAGGCTCAGGCGGTCAAACTGTTCACCTTTCACTTTCCCAAGCCATAGGTAGGTAACCGGCCCCAGCAGCACAGGTTTCACCTTGTGGCCCAGCGCCTGCGCCTCGTCCACTTCCTCCAGCAGCTGCGTCCAGGTCAGTTTGAACTGCTGGCCTTTAACGAACTCCGGCACCATGTAGTGATAGTTGGTGTTAAACCATTTGGTCATTTCCGCTGCCGCCGCAGGTTCGCCAGTCGGCGCACGTCCACGACCAATACGGAACAGGGTGTCGATATCTACCGAACCATCTTTGTTCTGATGACGTGGCGGAACATTACCCAGCAGCAGACTGGTGGTCAGTACATGATCGTACCAGGCAAAATCGCCCACCGGCAGCAGGTCGATACCCGCCTGCTTTTGTTGATCCCAGTGACGGGCACGCAGTTCACGCCCTACTGCCAGCAGTTCTTCACGCGTGGAGTTCCCCGCCCAATAACTCTCTTGCGCTTTTTTCAGCTCGCGACGCAGGCCAACGCGAGGGAAACCGAGGGTGTGATTCAATATTGTCATTTCTCTTCCTCTAATTATATGTAAATCCTATGGATTTTGAATTTAGGGAAGGCGGCAAGTTTATTCATCCCCGGGAGCTTACTGAAGTAAGTGACCGGGGTGAAGAAACGCAGCCAACGCACCATAAATTTAAAAGACGAAGGATTTTAGCCGTCCAGATGTTTACACATCCATAATTGGCGGTTACTGTATATTCCTCAAGCGCAAATTATTCATGCCGAAGTGAAGGACTTTCATGATCGAAGTAAAACACCTGAAAACGCTACAAGCGTTGCGGAACTGCGGCTCTCTCGCAGCCGCTGCGGCGACGTTGCATCAGACGCAATCCGCCCTATCTCACCAGTTTAGCGATCTGGAACAACGCCTTGGCTTCCGGCTATTTGTGCGTAAGAGCCAGCCGCTTCGCTTTACACCGCAGGGAGAAATCCTGTTGCAACTGGCAAACCAGGTGCTGCCACAAATTAGCCAGGCACTGCAAGCCTGCAATGAACCGCAGCAGACGCGTCTGCGCATCGCCATTGAGTGCCATAGCTGTATTCAGTGGCTGACGCCCGCGTTAGAAAATTTCCATAAGAACTGGCCGCAGGTCGAGATGGACTTTAAATCGGGCGTGACATTTGACCCGCAGCCCGCCTTGCAACAGGGAGAGCTGGATCTGGTAATGACGTCCGATATTCTGCCGCGCAGTGGCCTGCATTATTCGCCGATGTTCGATTATGAAGTGCGTCTGGTATTGGCACCTGACCATCCACTGGCGGCGAAAACGCGTATTACACCGGAAGATCTCGCCAGCGAGACGCTGTTGATTTATCCGGTGCAGCGTAGTCGACTGGATGTCTGGCGGCATTTTCTTCAGCCAGCAGGCATCAGCCCGTCACTGAAAAGCGTCGATAACACCTTATTGTTGATTCAGATGGTTGCCGCACGGATGGGTATTGCCGCACTACCGCATTGGGTGGTGGAGAGTTTTGAACGCCAGGGTCTGGTGGTGACCAAAACCCTGGGCGAAGGCTTGTGGAGCCGACTGTACGCCGCCGTGCGTGATGGCGAGCAGCGTCAGCCGATTACAGAAGCGTTTATTCGCTCAGCGCGCAATCACGCCTGCGATCATCTGCCGTTTGTGAAGAGCGCGGAGCGACCCACTTACGATGCACCCACAGTGAGGCCAGGATCACCAGCGCGCCTGTAATAAACGTTGGCCAGTGCGGCTGTTGGTGCCAGATAGCCAGGTTTACCAGCAGCCCTGCCGGAACGTGCATATTATTCATAATGCCCAGCGTTCCGGCGTCTACTTGGGTTGCGCCGTAGTTCCACATAAAGTAGCCAATCCCGGAAGCCACCACGCCAAGAAACACCAGAATGCCCCATTGCAGCGTGGTTTGTGGCATTTTCTGCGCATTTCCCAGCAAGAACCATGCAATCACCGCCACCAGGAACGCGCCAAGATAGAACCACGCAAAGGCGTTATGCTGCGGCATCGGGCGAGTTTCCATCAGACGTTTGTAACCCACCATGCCGATGGCAAAAGTGATATTGGAGAGCTGCACCAGCAGCAGGCCAGTCCAGAAGTGGTCGGTGACCTGATCATAGCGAATAATCCCGGCACCAATCACCGCCAACAAGGCGCTAAAAGCATAGCCCCAGCGCAGACGGCGCTGACTCATGATGTCATAAATCAACGTGATGTAGAGCGGCGTCAGTACGGTGAACAGCAGCAGCTCGGAGACCGTCAGGTAGAGATAGGCGCGAAAACTCAGCATATACATCACGCCGAGCTGCATCGCGCCCACCAGCATATACAGGCCGACCGTTTTCAGGCTATTGCCACGGGTACGCAGAAACGGCAGAAAAACGAGTGCCGCCAGGCCAACGCGCACCAGCACCGCAAAATAGCTATCGACGTGCCCCGCAAGGTACTCGCCATAAAAGCTAAAGGAGAAGGCCCACAGAATCGTGGTGATGATAAGTAGCGCCACAATGGAAAACTCTTTGATTAACGAGTATCCATTGTAGCGAAGTATCAGGTTGACAACTGACCAAATAAAGAACGATTACGATAAATAGAGCTTACGCAGATAATGCGGCACTGCGTCCTCGGCGTTAGTACCAATCACTTCCAGCTCCGGATGCAGATCTTTCAGCCGTTGGTGCGCACTGCCCATAATGCAGCCTTTCCCCGCCATCGACAGCATTTCGGCGTCGTTCATCCCGTCACCAAACGCAATACAATCCTTCAGGCTGTAGCCCAGTTTCTTCGCCACTGCTTCCAACGCATGGCCTTTCGACACGCCGCCCGCCATCACTTCCAGACAGGTTAAGGTAGAGAAACTGACGTTGACGCGATCGCCCCAGCGAGCGTTAATCGCCTGCTCCAGCGGCAGCAGTTGTTCATGGGAATCGCAGGTGAAGAACACTTTGCTGACGCCTTCCGGCTCCAGTAATCCAGGCTCATACAGCGCATATTTGAACACCGCTTCTTTAAAAAAGCGCATCTCTTCCGGGCGATGGCGATTCATAAACCATTCGTCGTCGCGATAAACGTTAGTAATGATGTCCGGATTGTCGTTGACTACGCCAAACAGATCGCTGGCAATGTCGCGATCCAGGTTATGAGCAAAAATCAGATTGCCATCCAGATCGTGAACGCGCGCGCCATTGGAGGTAATCATGTAAGACTTAATCTCCAAATTATCGCGAATTTGCCCCACATCAACGTGGTGACGACCGGTCGCAAACACAAAGTTGATGCCGCGCGCGGTGAGCAGCTTCAGAGTTTCTTTGGCGTAAGGGGATAACGTATGGTCGGGAGAAAGTAACGTGCCATCTAAATCAGACGCAACAACCTGGTACATAAGAAATTTAAACCTCTGTAGAGCGGTTTCCGCTGGGTGAGTTATGCCTGTTGAAAAAATCAACGATAGCGTGGAGCGCGACTGAGCGCATTGCGTCCTTTTCAAAAAGGATCTCATGGTACGCACCTTTAATTACCAACGGCCGTCCTCCTTCGACAGGATGGCCCGCAGCGGTGCGGAGTTCACAAAAACGGTCATGCATGCGGTTATCCACCACGCGTTCCTCTTCAGCTTGTAAGAGAAGCGTTGGCGTGGCGTCATCACCCGCACCGGCTAACACCTGTTCGCCAGCCAGAATACTTTCGCGTACCCAATGGTAGGTCGGCCCACCGACGCGAATCGTTGGGTCATCAGCATAAAAGCGTAAGTTACGTCGATATCGCTGTCTGCTGTGGGTCAGTACGTTGATAGCAAACGGCAACGCGCGCCAGCGCCCGGTGCCTATTGCATAGCCATCGCGGAAACGTGGATGCGCTTCGGCCCAGTTGAGGATCTGCCGTGCCATAAATGACGGCATACGAATCACGATCCCAAACATTGGCGCAGTTAGCGCAATGGCGTCACATACACCTGGATGGCGTTGCAGAAATAATGTGGAGATCGCACCGCCCATCGAGTGCGCCAGTATAAAGCGTTTACGCCACGGACCGGGCTGAACCTCCTGTTGCCAGAATGCCGCCAGATCATCAACATAATCATTAAAGCGATTAACATGCCCGAGATGCGGATCGGCTAACAGGCGACCGGAACGTCCCTGCCCGCGATGGTCGATGATTAAGACATCAAACCCCAAATGGAACAGGTCGTAGGCCAGTTCCGCATATTTTACGTAGCTCTCAATACGCCCCGGGCAGATGACTACCACCCGGTCATGGTGCTGTGCGCGAAAACGGACAAAGCGCACCGGAATGTCATCCACACCAGTAAACTCTGCTTCATCTCGCTGACGCCAGAAATCAGTCAGCGGTCCCATGGTAAAAGCAGCAAACGCGTTTTCTCTTGTTTCCCAGTCTTTTTGCTGCTGAAACATCGGGTAATCTGCCTCTTAAACCACGTAAAATCGTTTTTTTAAGCGTGCCTGACACAACGCTGCGACAGTAGCGTATTGTGGCACAAAAATAGACACACCGGGAGTTCATCATGACCTTAGAATGGTGGTTTGCCTACCTGCTGACATCGATCATTTTAAGCCTGTCGCCAGGCTCTGGCGCAATCAACACCATGACCACCTCGCTCAACCATGGTTATCGCGGCGCGGTGGCGTCTATTGCTGGGCTTCAGACCGGACTGGCGATTCATATTGTGCTGGTTGGCGTGGGTTTGGGGACGCTATTTTCCCGCTCAGTGATTGCGTTTGAAGTGTTGAAGTGGGCGGGCGCAGCTTATCTGATTTGGCTTGGGATTCAGCAGTGGCGCGCCGCTGGCGCAATTGATCTTAAATCGCTGGCCTCTACTCAATCGCGTCGACATTTGTTCCAGCGCGCAGTTTTTGTGAATCTCACCAATCCCAAAAGTATTGTGTTTCTGGCGGCGCTATTTCCGCAATTCATCATGCCGCAACAGCCGCAGCTGATGCAGTATATCGTGCTCGGCGTCACGACTATTGTGGTCGATATTATTGTGATGATCGGTTACGCCACCCTTGCCCAACGGATTGCTCTATGGATTAAAGGACCAAAGCAGATGAAGGCGCTGAATAAAATTTTCGGCTCGTTGTTTATGCTGGTGGGAGCGCTGTTAGCATCGGCGAGGCATGCGTGAAAAATAATGTCGGATGCGGCGTAAACGCCTTATCCGACTTACTCTGATGACGCGTCTGGCATCAACGCGAAATAATCAAATGAATGCCAAATCCGGCAAATAACGCCCCGGCAAAACCATCAATCCACTTCGCCAGACGTTGATAACCACGGCGCATTTGCGGCAGGGCAAACAGGCTGGCAACGACGGTAAACCACGCCAGTGTTTCGATAATAATCAACGCGAAAATGCCCCAGCGCTCAGTGGTGCCGACGTTATCGCCGACAAACAGCGAGAATACCGAACCAAAGTAGATAATCGCTTTCGGATTGGCGAGATTGGTCAGTAAGCCTTTCAGGAAACTGCGCCCGCTTTTCGCCAGCTCAACCTGTGGTGCAGGCGCAGATACAGCCTCTTTTTTCAGTGCACCACGTAGCATCTGGTAACCCATCCAGCAGAGATACAGGCCACCGCCCACCATAATCAGCGTATGCAGCCAGGCCATTTTTTCGATAATCAAATGCAGGCCAAGCAACGCAATCCCAGCCCAAACCATTACGCCGCAGGTAATGCCCAGCACGCCCATCATCGCTTCTTTACGGGAACGACTGACAGCGGTCTGAGAGACAAAAAAGAAATCGGGACCGGGGCTCATAAGCGCCACAATGTGCACCATGGCGACGGTGAGGAATAACATCAACATACATTAGACTCGCGGGGAAAACGTTTACGGAGTCTTCATCCTGGCACTTTTTTATCCTGCTGACTACTCTTCGTCATCGCCATCAACATGCGCACGAATCAGCGCCATGAACGGTTTGCCAAAGCGTTCCAGCTTGCGCATCCCAACGCCGTTAACGCTGAGCATTTCGCTGGCAGTGATCGGCATCTGTTCAGCCATCTCAATCAAGGTCGCGTCGTTAAACACCACGTACGGCGGGACATTGCTTTCATCGGCAATCGATTTACGCAGTTTGCGTAATTTGGCGAACAGTTTGCGATCGTAGTTGCCGCCGAAGGATTTCTGCATCGCTTTCGGTTTGAGCGCCACGATACGCGGCACGGCAAGTTGCAAAGAGGATTCGCTGCGCAGCACCGGACGCGCAGCCTCTGTCAGTTGTAGGGCAGAATGCTGGGCAATATTTTGCGTCACCAGGCCGAGGTGAATCAGCTGGCGGATCACGCTCACCCAATGTTCATGGCTTTTATCACGGCCCATGCCATAGACTTTCAGTTTGTCATGACCATAGTCGCGGATACGCTGGTTATTAGCGCCACGAATCACTTCCACCACATAACCCATCCCAAACCGCTGATTCACACGACCAATGGTGGAAAGGGCAATCTGAGCATCGGTTGAACCATCGTATTGTTTCGGCGGATCGAGGCAGATATCGCAGTTCCCGCACGGCTCCTGCCGCCCTTCGCCAAAGTAGTTCAGCAGCACCAGACGACGGCAAGTTTGCGCTTCGGCAAACGCGCCCATCGCATTGAGTTTATGACGTTCGATATCCTGTAACTGCCCCTGCGGTTTCTCTTCCAGACAACGACGCAGCCACGCCATATCCGCCGGATCGTAAAACAGCATCGCTTCCGCGGGCAGGCCATCACGCCCGGCGCGTCCGGTTTCCTGATAATAGGATTCAATGTTGCGCGGAATATCAAAATGCACCACGAAGCGAACGTTTGGTTTATTGATGCCCATGCCGAACGCCACCGTCGCCACCACAATTTGCAGGTCATCGCGCTGGAATTTCTCCTGCACATCAGCGCGAACATTATTTTCCAGCCCGGCATGATAGGCCGCCGCGCTAATTCCCTTGCTTTGCAGGCGCGCAGCGGTGTCTTCTACTTTCGCACGACTATTACAGTAAATAATCCCCGACTTACCGCGTTGTTCCTGTACATAACGCATCAACTGATCGAGCGGTTTGAATTTCTCCATCAGCATGTAGCGAATATTCGGACGGTCAAAACTGCTGATTTGAATCAGCGGATCGTTCAGCCCCAGCAGGCGCACGATATCCTGGCGCGTGGTGTCATCGGCTGTGGCAGTCAGCGCCATAAACGGCAGCGTCGGAAAACGCTGACGCAGCTGACCGAGGGCAGCGTATTCCGGGCGGAAATCGTGACCCCATTGGGAGATACAGTGCGCTTCATCAACGGCTAATAACACCGGATTCCAGTGCGCCAGATGCTCAAGAAAGTTATCCAGCATCAGACGTTCCGGCGCGATATAAAGCAGGCGGATTTGCCCGGTGCGACAGCCTGTCATAACTTCAAGTTGCTGCTCGCGGGTTTGCGTCGAGTTAAGGCACGCCGCCGCCACGCCGTTGGCTTGCAGTTGATCCACCTGATCTTTCATCAACGAAATCAGCGGTGAAACAACCACGGTAAGGCCGTTTAGCAATAAGGCAGGGATTTGATAGCAAAGGGATTTTCCGCCACCAGTGGGCATGACGACGAGGCAATCGCGGCCGGAAAGCACAGTGTCGATAATTTCTTCCTGGCCGGGGCGAAACTGTTGGTAGCCAAAGGTTTCTTGTAAAACCTGTTTAGCTCCGGACTCCAGATTCAACACTTCCGCCTGCGCCACATTCACCCCGATTGCCTGAAATAAAAACAGGCGCTATTTTCAGCGCCTGCGCGAGAAACTGCAATGCTTTTAGTCTCTGAGAGGGTAATCCTGGATACTGGATTCCAGATTTGCCAACCACTCAACCGTTCATCAAAACAAGTCGTTTAGCATAACCCCTACACCAACGCGGGTCTGGTTGAAGTTATAGTCGATGAGCGATTCGCCGTAACCGCTGTAAACCTGAGTATAAAGGCGCACATGTTTGGTGATCGGGTAACTTAAGCCTAACTCCGCGCCGCCGTAGCCCGTGTTCCAGTTGTACTGTCCTTTCGCACTCAACACCGCATCACCGAGGTGATAGCCGATTTTAAGCTGGTAGTAACCCATATATTTGGTGATATCCGGGTTATCGTCAGTATTACCCACCACATACCACGGCTTCACTTCTACCAGCCAGTTACCGTTTTCTGCCATCAGGCGGGTATAAAGGCGGTTCCAGCTACGGGAAGTCGGGTCTGAACGCCCGTTAGAGTCGTGGTTATACCCCATCTCCACATCGCGCAGCGTCCAACCTGCAAAACGGTAATCGGTGGCAAAACCGAGGAACAATTGCGGTTCGTAGTTGGTTTCACGAAACGGTGAAGACTCTTCGCTATTGGACAGTTGCCACCAGGATTTTTGCGTATAAGACGCACCCAATACCGAGTTCGGGCCTAAAATCCCACGCCACAGCGGAAACGCCAGGCTCAACTGAAACTTTACTTCATCCTTACGCGCATTTTCCGCCCAGTCGTAACTGGCAATCGCTTCTTTATTCAGATCGCTGGTTTGGGTATAGATGATGTAGTTGGTGTCATAAGGATAAAGGGTGAACGGATTGTCATGCTCCTGCAGCATATTGGCGATAATACTGCCACGCACCGCTGGCGCGTCATGCACCTCTTTCACCGTTGCCTCTTGTGCATATACTGCCATAGGCAACATAAACACCGGCAACAACCAGCCCTGCAGAGTCCGCATCGCTCGTGTTCTCCGTAACGAATTATTGATAAGGTGAATATTTTTCTGCGGGCTATTTTACATACTTAACTCCATAGCCGTTAGTTATCCCTTCCTAAAGTAGAAACCAACAACAAAGAAGCATAAAATCAACATTTCATTAACTAATGAAGTGTAAGGATGATATGTCTGCCGTACTGACCGCTGAACAAGCCCTGAAATTAGTGGGTGAGATGTTTGTTTATCACATGCCATTTAACCGCGCATTGGGGATGGAACTGGAGCGTTACGAAAAAGAGTTCGCACAGCTGGCCTTTAAAAATCAGCCAATGATGGTGGGTAACTGGGCGCAAAGCATTTTGCACGGCGGGGTCATTGCGTCGGCGCTGGATGTCGCCGCAGGTCTGGTGTGCGTGGGAAGTACCTTAACCCGCCACGAAACCATCAGTGAAGATGAACTACGCCAGCGGCTATCGCGGATGGGGACCATTGATCTTCGCGTCGATTATCTGCGCCCAGGCAGAGGCGAGCGTTTTACTGCTACCAGTAGCCTGTTACGTGCAGGCAATAAAGTCGCCGTCGCCCGCGTTGAATTACACAATGAAGAACAGCTTTATATTGCCAGTGCTACAGCCACCTATATGGTAGGTTGATAACGTAAAAGCAGGTAAACTGCTGTTACCAATTAAAAATGAGTATTCCCGATGGATGCAAAACAAACGCGGCAGGGCGTATTACTCGCTCTTGCCGCTTATTTTATTTGGGGTATTGCGCCAGCGTACTTCAAGCTGATTTACTACGTGCCCGCCGATGAGATCCTGACGCATCGCGTGATCTGGTCGTTTTTCTTTATGGTGGTGCTGATGAGCATTTGCCGCCAGTGGTCCTATTTAAAAACGCTGATTCAGACGCCACAGAAAATTTTTATGCTGGCAGTCTCTGCCGTGCTGATTGGTGGCAACTGGCTACTGTTTATCTGGGCGGTGAACAATCACCATATGCTGGAAGCGAGCCTTGGTTACTTTATTAACCCGCTGGTGAATATTGTGCTGGGGATGATTTTCCTCGGCGAGCGATTCCGCCGGATGCAATGGCTGGCGGTGATTCTGGCGATATGTGGCGTGTTGGTTCAGTTGTGGACTTTTGGTTCACTGCCGATTATCGCGCTGGGGCTGGCGTTTAGTTTTGCCTTCTACGGCCTGGTACGCAAGAAGATTGCTGTTGAAGCGCAAACCGGCATGTTAATCGAAACTATGTGGTTGCTGCCCGTGGCGGCGATTTACCTGTTTGCTATTGCCGACAGCGCAACCAGCCATATGGGGCAAAACCCGATGTCGCTGAATTTACTGCTGATCGCCGCCGGTATTGTCACTACCGTACCGCTGTTGTGTTTTACTGCGGCTGCGACACGCCTGCGTCTCTCAACGTTAGGCTTTTTTCAGTACATTGGCCCGACGCTGATGTTCCTGCTGGCTGTGACGTTTTATGGCGAAAAACCGGGTGCCGATAAGATGGTGACCTTCGCCTTTATTTGGGTGGCGCTGGCAATTTTTGTGATGGATGCGATTTATACGCAGCGTAGAACGTCCAAATAAAAAATAAATATATTCTGAAAAAATATGCCGACTCTTGCATGAGAGTGGGCATATTGCCATGCTGACAGGAGACTCACACAAGGATGTAAAATTTATGTTGCGTATATTTATCCCAACATCTAACGGTAAGATTTCCAGACGTCGTTATATATTTTCATTTATTTTAATAAATTTCATTTTTGCCTTTCTTATTATCTTTTTTAACGATGGGGACGCAGGTTTTCTTGTTATTGTCTCTACCATCGCACTCCATTATCTCGTCATCAACATAAATTGCCAACGACTCCGTGATAGTGGTTTCATATATATAAAAACTTATGTTTTTGGTACATTAGCAGTATATATCATCTCTATCATCACAATGATAGCCGAACATTTTGATTGTTCAGGCAATGGTTCGATGATTTTTTTGATTTGTTATTTTTCCACTTTCAGTATGCTAATGCTTGCACCTACTGATTCATCAAAACAATAGTTATGGAGTATTTATGAGTAAGGAGTATATGAACGATGGTTCATTAAGTGAAAAATGGAAATACCGATTTAACTTTTATGATCAACATGGCTTTCCTGGATTCTGGGGGGCAACACCAGAATATAAAGCAGCATTTAAAACATTAAAAGTAAGACAACGATTAACTATTCAAATGAATTTCATTGCTTTCTTCTGTTCCTGGATCTATTTATTTGTTCTGGGATTATGGAAAAAAGCAATTATAGTTCTATTACTTGGCATTCTATCTCTATTTGTTGGTGCACTAATTGGCGTTAACATTCTGGGAATTGCCGTAGCAGCCTATGTTGCTGTTAACACGAACAAATGGTTTTATGAGAAAGAGGTAAAAGGGTTAAATACCTGGAGCCTTTGAATAACAGGTGGCTTAGCCAGGCTAAGCCACCGCTCTCGTTTTTTACAACCAGTTCTTCCGCTTAAAGTACAAATACGGTGCCAGGCCCGCGAGGATCATAAAGATAATCGCGCCAGGGTAGCCGAAACTCCACTTCAGTTCCGGCATAAACTCAAAGTTCATCCCGTAGCTGGAAGCAACCAGTGTTGGCGGCAGGAACACGACGGATACCACCGAGAAGATTTTGATGATGCGGTTCTGCTCGATATTGATAAAGCCCATCGCCGCCTGCATCAGGAAGTTCACCTTCTGGAACAGAGATTCGTTATGCGGCAGCAGGGATTCGATATCTCGCAGGATTTCACGCGCCTGCTCCAGTTGACCACCCGGTAAACGCGCCTTGCGTACCAGGAAGTTGAGCGCGCGCTGGGTATCCATCAGACACAGGCGAACTTTCCAGCCGATATCTTCCAGTTCCGCCAGCGTGGAGAGCGCCTCGTCGTACTCATCGCCCTGATGCCCTTCCATAATTACCCGGCTCAACTGCTCCAGGTCGCTGTAGATATTTTCAATTTCATCTGCCAACTGTTCGATTTTGGTTTCGAACAGATCCAGCAGCAGCTCGTAGGCGTTACCGTCCACCATTGACTGGCTACGGGCACGCATACGATACAGACGGAATGCAGGCAGTTCACGCTCACGCAGAGTAAACAGACGACCATCACGGATGGTAAATGCCACAGTGGAGTTACCGGCGTGATCTTCCGCATCTTCAAAGAAGAAGAAGGAGTGAATATGCAGGCCGTCATCGTCTTCAAAGAAACGTGCCGATGCTTCGATGTCTTCCAGTTCCGGGCGGGTTGCCAGGCTCTGGCCAAGTTCAGATTGTACGCGCAGTCGCTCGTCGTCGTCCGGTTCGACAAGATCAATCCATACTGCATTTACAAGGGGTTGTGACTCTTCGACTTCCAGCCGGGTCAGTCGGTTATTTTCCAGTTGAAATGCGCTCAGCATGACCGGGACTCCCAATGCTTAAAATATCGGACAGTTCGGTGGGCACACAGAAACAAATTGGGTTTCAGACCATTAAACAGCCTGACTCAGCGCGACGGGAAAAATTGAGGTCGCTGACAACCGCTAAGGCTATCAGCAAAAAGGGATAGCCTTAGGAGTTGATCCTGGATGACAGGATAGTGAGCCAGTATCTACTGGGTGTGTCCAAGGCGAATGTCCTCTTAGAGTGATCGTGCGCGCATGTTACGCCAGCAAAATTTTGCCGTCAACACGCAACAGAACACCACAGAACAATAGTTGAACTTCGCGCTTTTTGGTACTCGTCAAGGTCGCTAACAGGATAAAAAAATCCCACATCCAGGACCTATAATGGCGCATCGGCTACTCATTGGTAAAGGAATGATCACCTTGAATCTCAAACGGATTTTTCTCGTCCTCACCTTACTTCCCTTGTTTGCTGTTGCCGCTGATGATTGCGCACTCTCAGATCCGACGCTGACCGTACAGGCGTATACCGTTAATCCTCAAACAGAGCGGGTGAAAATGTACTGGCAAAAAGCCAATGGCGAAGCGTGGGGAACGTTACATGCTCTGCTGGCGGATATGAATAGTCAGGGTCAGGTGCAGATGGCGATGAACGGCGGCATCTATGATGAAAGCTATGCGCCGCTCGGTTTGTACATCGAAAACGGTCAGCAGAAGGTGGCGTTAAATCTCGCTTCAGGTGAAGGGAATTTTTTTATCCGTCCTGGCGGCGTGTTTTATGTCGCGGGAGATAAAGTCGGCATCGTTCGTCTGGATGCCTTTAAAGCCAGTAAAGATATTCAGTTTGCGGTGCAGTCAGGGCCAATGTTGATGGAAAACGGTGTAATTAATCCGCGTATTCATCCCAACGTCGCCTCACGCAAAATTCGTAACGGTGTTGGGATTAATAAACAAGGGAACGCCGTGTTTTTGTTGAGCCAGCAGGCGACAAATTTTTATGATTTTGCCTGTTATGCCAAAGCGAAACTGAACGTTGAGCAGTTGCTTTATCTTGATGGCACAATTTCACATATTTATATGAAAGGCGGGGCAATCCCGTGGCAACGCTATCCTTTTGTCACCATGATTTCCGTCGAGTGGAAAGGTTAAGCATTGTACACTCGAGGAGGCCAGACAAACTGGGACTGGCTACACAGCTGGAAAATCATCAGATAAATGAAGGGAAACAAAAATGAAAAAAACGCTCGCAACGTTATTTTTATTAACGTGTCTGGGATCATCATCCGCCTATGCGGATAACGCTCTGATTTTACAAACTGATTTTAGCCTGAAAGATGGTGCCGTCTCGGCGATGAAAGGGGTCGCATTCGGCGTTGACCATAATCTTAAAATCTTTGATTTAACACACGAAATTCCACCGTATAACATCTGGGAAGGCGCTTATCGTCTGTATCAGACTGCCAGTTACTGGCCGCAAGGTTCGGTGTTTGTTAGCGTGGTCGATCCGGGCGTAGGCACTGACCGTAAATCGGTAGTGCTGAAAACCAAAAACGGTCAATACTTCGTTTCACCAGATAACGGTACGCTCACTTTGGTGGCACAAACTCTGGGTATTGATAGCGTCCGGGAAATCGACGAAAAAGCTAACCGCCTGAAAGGTTCTGAAAAGTCATATACCTTCCACGGTCGTGATGTGTATGCCTACACCGGTGCGCGTCTGGCTTCCGGGGCGATTACGTTCGAACAGGTGGGGCCAGAGCTTCCTGCAAAAGTTGTCGAACTTTCTTATCAGAAAGCCAAAGCAACAAAAGGTGAAGTGAAGGGCAATATCCCGATTCTCGATATTCAGTACGGCAACGTCTGGAGCAATATCAGCGACGAGTTGCTGAATCAGGCAGGAATCAAACTCAACGACACGTTGTGTGTGACCATTTCCGAAGGTTCCCAGCAAAAATACGCAGGGAAAATGCCGTATGTCGCAAGCTTCGGCGATGTGCCGGAAGGCCAGCCGATGGTGTATCTGAACAGCTTGTTGAATGTTTCCGTGGCGCTGAATATGGATAATTTCGCGCAGAAACATCAGGTTACGTCTGGTGCTGACTGGAATATTGATGTGAAGAAGTGCGCTAAGTAAGGTGCTGATGCGGGATGCGGTGTGGCGCACCGCATCCCGCAACGTCACACCGTCTCCAACCGGGCATAAGCCGCCACCAGCCATTTAATACCCTGGCCCTGAAATGCCACCTGCAAACGGCTATGCTCACCGCTGCCTTCCATATTGACGATGGTGCCTTCACCAAACTTAGCGTGGCGTACGCGCTGGCCGAGCTTGTAGCCGCTGTCGTTCTCGACCATCGGCGTACCCATCCGTTGATGGCTGACCGGGCGGCTTACCGTGGCGCGCAGGCGCACCTCTTCCACACACTCTTCCGGCAGCTCGCCGATAAAGCGCGACGGGCGATGGTAAACCTCTTTGCCATACAGACGGCGGGTTTCCGCGTAGGTCAGCGTCAGTTTCTGCATCGCGCGGGTTACGCCAACGTAGGCCAGACGGCGTTCTTCTTCCAGACGTCCGCCTTCATCCAGCGACATCTGGCTTGGGAACATGCCTTCTTCCATACCAACGATAAACACCTGCGGAAACTCCAGCCCTTTCGCCGAGTGTAGCGTCATCAACTGCACCGCATCCTGCCAGGTATCCGCCTGCCCCTCGCCCGCTTCCAGTGCCGCATGGGAGAGGAATGCCTGCAGCGGCATTAAATCTTCGTCTTCTTCGTTGTAGCTGAACTGGCGCGTCGCCGTTACCAGTTCCTCTAAGTTTTCGATACGCGTCTGGCCTTTTTCGCCTTTCTCCTGCTCGTACATGGTGCGCAGGCCGGAGTCTTTAATTACCCGGTCAGTCTGTACATGCAGCGGCATATCGGCAGTTTCCTGCGCTAAGGCGTCGATCAGTTCCATAAACCGCTGTAAGGCACTGGCAGCACGTCCGGCGAGGGCTTTTTCCTGCAACAGTTCACGACATGCCTGCCACAGCGTTAACTGGCGATCGCGCGATGTCTGACGTACCACGTCCAGCGTCCGGTCACCAATACCCCGCGTTGGTGTATTCACCACGCGCTCAAAGGCCGCGTCGTCATTACGGTTGGCAATCAGGCGCAGATACGAGAGCGCGTCTTTGATTTCCTGGCGTTCGAAGAAGCGCATCCCGCCGTAAATACGGTACGGCATACTTGCCTGTAACAGTGCTTCTTCCAGCACACGCGACTGGGCGTTGCTGCGGTAGAGAATGGCGCACTCGGCAAGCGCCCCGCCTTTGTCCTGCCAGGTTTTGATACGGTTAACCACAAAACGCGCTTCATCGAGTTCGTTAAAAGCGCAATAGAGGGAAATCGGCTCACCGTCCGCGCCATCGGTCCACAGTTTTTTACCCAGACGCCCGTTGTTGTTTTCAATCAGGGCGTTCGCGGCGCTCAGAATATTGCTGGTAGAGCGGTAGTTCTGCTCCAGACGGATAGTTTCAGCACCGGGGAAATCATTGAGGAAACGCTGAATATTCTCCACCTGCGCTCCGCGCCAGCCGTAGATTGACTGATCGTCATCGCCAACGATCATCACTTTGCCGGTATCGCCCGCTAGCAGGCGGATCCACGCATACTGAATGTTGTTGGTATCCTGGAATTCGTCCACCAGGATATTGGTAAACCGTTCGCGATAGTGCTGAAGGATATACGGCTTGTTAAGCCACAACTCGTGAGCACGTAGCAGCAGCTCGGCGAAGTCCACCAGGCCCGCGCGGTCACACGCTTCCTGATACGCCTGATACACCTTCTGCCAGGTCTGCTCCACCGGATTACCGTAGCTTTGAATATGATGTGGACGCAGGCCTTCATCTTTCTGGCTGTTGATGTACCACATTGCCTGGCGCGGCGGCCACTGCTTCTCGTCGAGGTTCATCGCCTTGATTAGGCGTTTGAGCAGGCGTAGCTGGTCCTCGCTGTCGAGGATCTGAAAATCCTGCGGCAGATTGGCGTCCATATGGTGCGCACGCAGCAGACGGTGCGCCAGCCCGTGGAAGGTGCCGACCCACATGCCGCCCTGGCTGGTGCCCATCAGCTGCCCGATACGATGACGCATCTCCGCCGCCGCTTTGTTGGTAAACGTTACCGCCATAATCGAATATGGCGAGCAGTTTTCCACGCTCATCAGCCAGGCGATACGATGCACCAGTACGCGCGTCTTACCACTGCCCGCGCCCGCCAGCACCAGAAGGTTGCTGCGTGGCGCGGCCACCGCTTCGCGCTGTTTGTCATTAAGGCTGTCGAGCAGGTAAGAAACGTCCATTGGCACCGCCGCGTAAAAATAGGTTGGGCGGAGAAGCGCAACGCCCTCCGCCAAAAAGCTGGGTATATATACAGATTTGCTGATTATATCAGCGAGGTCAGAGATGCCAACCGGGAAATTTCCAGATGCGGGAGTAAACGGCTGTCCCAGGTTTGCATCAGATCGCCATTTTCCGGTCTGATCCAACAAGCCTGCATTCCGCTACGAATTGCCCCACCCACGTCAGTGGTGAGATCGTCCCCAACATGTAAGATCTCGCCGATCGGCACGTTGAGTTTTTCCGCAGCCAGAAAGTACATATCGCTGAACGGTTTTGAGCGCCCGTGCGGGCCAGCGCGCAGCACAAACTCAAAATAATCCCCCAAACCAAACAGTTCCGGCTGGGCGTTACCGTTGGTGATCGCCACCAGCGGCCATTTCTTCGCCAGCTGTTTTAAGGTGTCGTGGGTTTGCTGCGGGACATCGATTCGGCTGCGCCATTTGGCAAAGTTGATCATTGCCGCGTGTGCGCCTGCACTGGCTTCTTCGGCACTCAGCCCGGCGTCGAGCATGGCTTGTTCAATCGAACGAAAACGCCAGCGCGTCACGTCGTGATAAATCTCGGGTTCCGCTTCCCGTACCGCCTGGCGCAGGCGTTGCAGATCTTCATTCTGGAAGCTGCGCAGCGCCGGATGATAATTTTGCACAAAGGTAAGCGCCTCTCGCTCGGTGCGCAAAATCACCGGACGGTTATCGTAAAGGGTATCATCCAGGTCAAAGGTGAGCGCCGAGATGCGCCCCAAAGGCCGGTAAAAACGCATTATTTCCCCCGTTTGGCGCGTGGATGCGCCGCATCGTACACCGAGGCAAGGTGTTGAAAATCAAGATGAGTATAGATTTGCGTGGTGGAGAGGTTGGCATGACCCAGCAGCTCCTGCACACCACGAAGATCGCCGCTCGACTCCAGCATATGCGTAGCGAACGAGTGACGTAATTTATGCGGGTGAACGTGATTATTCAGCCCTTGTTTTATGCCCCATTCGGCAAAGCGTTTCTGCACATTACGCGCGGAGATACGCTTGCCCAGTTTCGACAGAAAAAGCGCGTCGTCTTCGCTACCAAACAGGTCGCGCAAATCAAGCCAGTGCTCAATCCACGCCACAGCGTTGCGACCAATCGGCAGGCGGCGCTCTTTGCTGCCTTTCCCCATCACCCACACTTCACCAGACTCCAGGTCGAGGTGTTTGATATCGAGCCCCACCAGTTCGGAAAGACGCAGACCCGCGCCGTACATCACTTCCAGCATTGCCCGATCGCGCACGGCGAGGGGATCGTTGATATCAATATCCAGCAGCCGATTCATATCATCGACGTCGATGTTTTTCGGCAGATGACGTGGCGCTTTCGGTGCCGAAACACCTTTCGCCGGGTTGGCTTTGAGCTCGTTCTGGCTGACCAGCCAGTCAAAAAAGCTACGTAGCGCAGAAAGCCGTAACGCCAGACTTGCAGCTCCCAGCCCTTTACGGCGACTGCGTACAGCGAAATTGCGCACCATCGTCACATCACATTGCTGCCAGCTTTGCAGACCGTTTTCGCTGGCAAAATTGATGATCGCCTCAAGCTGACGCTGGTAGTTAAGCAGGGTTATCGGGCTTAGCTGGCGCTCCACGCTCAGATAACGTAGGTAGCGTTCTACATCGGTGTGTAAATCGGTCATACGCGTTCAATCCAACGCTCCAGAAGCTCCGGCAACATCAGCGCAATTTCATGAAGTAACTGCGTTCCCTGCCCTTGTTGATAGTGACTGGCATCGCGACTGGTAAACAGCACAACACCCAAATCAGCATCGCTTCCCAGCATCGACATCGCCACCGATCCCACCGCTTTCGCTTCCGGTAGCACCACCAGAAGCTCCGGTCCGTTAAGCGGCCCCAGATAGTGCTGTTCCTGCCCCAGACGCTGAATACGCAGCGGTTCGAAAGACTGACGGCTTAATGCCAGATGAGTGTGGTTCGACGGCGCACCTAAGCGCCAGCGATCTGGAAACAGGCGCAAACTCGCCCCTGCCAGGCCGAGATCGCGCGCCCAGCGGTGAAAGCGCATCAGCATATCATCGAGACTGCTGGCGGCGGTGAGACTACGCTGCAAGTAGAGTAAGCGATAAAACAGGCCTTCGTTGGCAATAGCCTGTTCCATCAACAGCGCCATGTTCTCTTCCAGAACATGAATATGATTACGTGCGCGGGCCATGTGCCATTCGACCAACGAAACGGTGCCGCGTACCGGATGCGGCACACGTATCGCTTCAACTGCGCGCGCATTGCGGATAAAAAACTCAGGATTTTTAATCAGATAATCGACAACCGCCCGGTCATCAAGCTCCGTGAGTGTTTCCTGCAGTTCTTCCCCTGGTTGCTTCATAGATGAATAAATCCGTCGTAGACATGTACCGCCGGGCCAGTCATATATAACGGGTGACCCGGACCTTTCCAGGCGATATCAAGACGACCGCCGGGGAGTTCCACGCGTACTTCTTCGGCCAGCAAACCTTGCTGAATCCCTACCGCCACCGCCGCACATGCGCCGCTGCCGCAGGCCTGGGTTTCTCCTGCCCCACGCTCATAAACGCGTAAACGAATATGCTCGCGCTTAACCACTTGCATAAAACCGATATTGGCGCGCTCCGGAAAACGCTCATGGCTTTCCAGAACAGGACCAAGCGTTTCTACCGCCGCGGTATCGACATCATCGACCTGAATCACGCAGTGCGGATTTCCCATCGACACCACGCCACATAAGATTGTCTGCTCGGCGGCGCGCATAATATAGGTCTTTTCCGCTTTGTTAGCGCGAAACGGCACAGCGGAAGGTTCGAAGTTGGGCTCGCCCATGTTTACGCGAACCAGATCATCATCGGTGACGGTCAGAACCATCCGCCCGTTGGCGGTGCTGACGCGGATATCGCGCTTATTGGTCAGCCCTTTCAGACGCACAAAACGGGCAAAGCAGCGCGCGCCGTTGCCGCACTGCGCCACTTCACTGCCATCAGCATTGAAAATGCGATAGTGAAAATCCAGTTCAGGATCATACGGTGGCTCAACCACCAGCAGTTGGTCAAACCCTACCCCCAGGTGCCGATCCGCCAGGCGCCGAATCAGCTCCGGTGAAAAAAAGACATTCTGCGTTACCGCGTCGACGACCATAAAATCGTTGCCAAGGCCATGCATTTTCGAGAACTGCATCATTTACTCCAATCACGCGGGTACAGAAACTGACTTTTAGTAATTCACCTGGGATGGACCATCGCCAGTGGCGCGGTCGTTTTTATCCGGCACTGTGGATTGCGTTTGCGTCTCTACCGGTTTGGTCGGCGGCGGTGCGTTTTTATCTGCAGGCGGGAAATAGAGCGGACCTTTCAGACCGCAGCCCGTCAGGCTGAAGAGAGTAAGTAATACAGTAAGTGCCTTAAACACGTTTTTCATTATGGATTGCCTGTAAAGTTCATCGCTTTCTGCTTTCTATCATCGCAGGAGAAGGCGTAAAAGCAAGCGTTTAGCGACTCTTTATGAAGTCTGAAAAGTGAGGAAATGCTGCGAGTATAACGCTTACTCGTGGCGATTTATGTTTTGCTGGTAGTTTCGTGATCGGCACCTCGCGCCAGGATGGCTTTATGCACTATCGCAATGTGGTTTGTTTGTTGGCTTGTTCGTTGATTTTATCATCGGCATGGGGATGTCGGCTTGATGAGCCGGAACATAATATTTACCAGAAACAGGGAAAAGGCGTGGTGTACCTGCGCCCTTATGAAAAGACCAATCTTTCGCTACCGCAGATTAACTACAAGCGTCTGCGTCTGTTACCGAATTTGTTAATTGACCCAACAAAACTGGAGGATTGGGAAACGGTGCCCCCGGCTACTGATCTCACGACAGACGTTGTCTACAGCGGCGCAAACGCAACTCTTCCCCATTACTCTTACTATAGCGATGGTCGCGCTATTCTCTACGCTGGCGAGATTGTGCAAAACCCTCCAGGTACACCGCCAGTCGATATCTCGTCATTTCAGGCATGGGGTGATTTTGCCGCAGATAAGTACAGCCTCTATTACGAAGGTAAACGCACCGATAGCAACCAGCAACTAAACCGCCGAACGTTGCGTCAGGTAGAATTTAACCCGCAATGGAAACAAGACTGGCTAGGTTTGATTCTCCGTGACAAGCATTATCTTTACGCAAATGGTCAGCGCCTTGATGATCCCGATACCTTTACGGTACTGGCACAAAAGTCATGGGATCAGCGAGGAAAGTTTTCTACCGCGTTTAATCCCTGTGTGGCTAACCCATTTGGCCCCTGGGATACCCTGGCTCGTACACGGATCAAAATCCTGATCAACGGCGAACAACTGGATGCCGACCCGGACACCTTTTCCGTCATACGCTGGATGCCCGACTCACTCTTGACCTGGCGTGATAAAAACGGGCTGCAGCGTAAAGTCCTCGACAAGGAAAATCTGGCGTGGGATGAGGATTTAACAAAGCACTGTCTGGATTTTTCTCTGCTGGAAAAGAAAGTGTTCTGGCGTAAAGGGCCTACTTGTAAACAGGAAGAATTACCCGGACTCGATCCTGAACAGTTCCACCCCATCAGTGATGGTGCCGCCCAGTATCAGGATTCGCTTTATACCATCATCGAAACAGAGTCTGGTGACCGCAAGCTGGAGATCGTAAAACTCGATGATCCCAATCTTATTATCAACAAACGTTTCAACGCCGGGAAACACCACGGCTATTTTCAAGAACGAGATCAAAAAGTGATAAACTACCAACAGGCAAAACTCAACGTTCGCGACGCTACAGATACAACAAGTTACATAGCTGCGCAAATGTGCCACATTCGTATTCTTTATAGATAGCCAGACACGGATTAAAGAGCAGTCTTAGCATACAATAATTTTCGATATCTAAACTGATCCTACCTCTCCCCACTATACAGTACACACTGGAAACATAGTGAACACTTGTTTAGGAACATGGTTACCAGGATGACATCAACGTCATTGTTTTTCAGTTCACTTAATATAGACAGTCAGAAATTTGAGATTTATTTTTTCATACTGATATAGACCTGCAAAATCTTTTCACCGTCCAGATGCAACACTATTATCGTGTAAACTTATTTGTACTGACAAAGGATCTTCAACCAGATCTCATAGGTGAACGGCATCCAATCAAAATAATAATAAACTTTTTCGACTGTACGTTGTTGCTATTATGTTAATTAAGGGGTAAGTATATGTTTCTGAAGCTGATAGTGCTTCTTTTCCCATTTTTAGTAGCCGTGTAATCTCTAATTTCCCGAGAAATAAAAGCATAGCAATAGAGACTGAAGACCACTATCGCGAAGAATACTAGCGCATCATAGTCTAAACAATATCTAACATCACATCCAAATTATCTCAAGCTACACAACAGATTATAAACTTGGACTATTTTTCTTTGCTATTGGCTCATAAGTGTGATTGTGGGTTGTAGCCGTAATATATGGCATGCTAATTTTCAGATAAAGAGAGTCGATATGATTCTCTTTATATAAAGAAAGTTAGATGGAGTTAAATATGAAAAAATATACATTAGGTATTATATCGGCTATTGCCATGGCTGCATCAGTGAGCTCATATGCCGAAACAAGCAATCAAACAGTAAATATGACTCATGTTGTTAACGCACCTGCGAATATTACAGCAACCTGGGTTGATTCAAACCCAGGGAAAGCAGTTGCCGCCGGTTCTGCCGTTGGTAACGTAACTGTCGCAATCACTGGCGGTACGATGACAAGTTTTAGCGTCGGGAACGGCTTACCTCGTTTCTATAGAAATGGTGCTACTTCCGGACTTGATTATGTAACTTATGGCGTGAAAAAAAGTAATGGTGCGAGCGCTAATGGCTCAAACAGTCTGAGTGGAGCAGAACAAAACTCATTCACATTGGGTATTATTGCTCAACAGGATATGGGAGTAGGTAGCTGGGCTGGTACTTTGCCTCTGGTGATTACTTATAATTAATTTATAGCGAGGCGTGGGGGAACCCACGCTTTATATCCTTTGGTATCAAATGTTATGAAAGCTAATCTCCTATTATTATCTTTCTTCTTTCCAACAATTGTTCTCTCAGCATCCAACAATACAAATGTATCAAGTATAACGTTTAGTCAGTCTAGAGTTATATACCATGAATCAAATAAACATGGCGTACAATTTTCGATCTCTAACAAAAACGAGTCACCATATCTAGTTCAGGCTACCATTAAAACTCTGGATGGAAAAAAAAACGAAAATTTTATAACGAGCCCTCCATTATTTAGACTGGATGGCCAAGAAGAAACAAGTATAAAAGTAATCAAAATTGGAGCAGAACCAAATAACATAGAAAGTATGGGGTACATATGTGTAAAACCAATTCCACCTAAAGATGAAAAAAATAAGGACACTGTTGTTAGTATAGTAATTGATAGTTGCATTAAACTTATATATAGACCAAGTGGTTTAGAACAACCTTCATTTAATGACTTTAAAAAAAATGTAAAATGGAAGATCGTTAATGATGAAGTTTACATTACAAACAATACACCGTATTACTTAAATCTAAATGCAGTTATTTATTCTATGCATAACATTCCCGTAACATACATCCCACCTAAATCAACAAAAAATCTAGGTCGAGTTTCTGCGATAGACTCGAACATTATAAAATGGAATTATATAAATGATTTAGGTGAGATAGGTCCAATGGTAGAGAGTAAACTTGATAGCAATGAGTAATAGAAATAATATTTTGTATCTCACTTATATTTTAATTCCTTTTTTATCACTTAACGCTAAGGCGGAATCATTCGATAGCTCTTTGCTTGGCGATGGAGGGTATCCAAATATAGATCTCTCCGTTTTTTCTAAGCCTGGTGGGCAACTTCCCGGAAGCTATTATATTGATATATATCTAAATGGGAATTTTGTTGATGCAAGGTATATTCACTTCGACTATAAGAATGAAGATTTAATACCCTGCATATCAGATAAACTAATTGAAAGCTATGGAGTTATCATTCCTGAAAAAAGTAAAGGGAAATGCGTAGATTTTAAATCTATGGATGGTGTAAAATATAAATTTCATTTCGATCGTCAGGAGCTTCACCTTATTATTCCACAAAAATATATAAAAGAAAACTCTGACAATGAAGCACCTATCAACTTATGGGACTTTGGCATACCTGCATTTCTTATGAACTACAACATCACAGGTTCATCATGGATAAATAAAAAATCAAACTCAAATGATAGTTATTATGCAACATTGTCACCTGGATTTAATATATACAAATGGCGTTTCAGAAATAATGGGGTATGGCAAAAAACAGGAACAAAAGAAAACGGCTATAAAAATATAAACTCGTATTTGCAAAGAGCATTACCTGAATTACATAGCGAACTTACTTTAGGTGATTCCATTTCAGGAGCATATATTTTTGATTCATTTTCTTTTCGTGGTTTAAAATTAGAAACCGCTGAAGAAATGTACCCTTACAGTCAACAAGGATTTTCTCCCAGAGTTGTTGGCATAGCCAAAACAAACGCACAGGTAATTGTTAGACAACAGCATAATATTATTTACACGACAAGCGTTCCTCCCGGACAGTTTGATCTTAGCAATATTATTCCATCAAAGGATAATGGGGACTTATACGTAACGGTAAAAGAGTCTGATGGGACAGAACAACATTTCATCGTCCCATACTCAAGTGTGCCAATCTTACAAAGAAAGGGGCGAATAAAATATGACATAATATTAGGCAAGTATAGGTATAATAATACAGACGTTGCTGATAACAAATTCTTACAATTAGGAGCTGCGTACGGTTTATCTAATGTAATAACTGTTTATGGGGGTACACAATTATCAGAAGACTACCGCTCTATAGCTGCGGGAATTGGCGGACTTTCTGATTTAGGAGCTGCATCAATAGATATTACAGGTTCAAATGCAAGAGAGAAATATAAATCAGATAAAAAAATATCGGGGACCGCTTTACGAGTCAGATACAGCAAAACACTTGAAACAACCGGAACAACAATTGCTGTTGCGGGCTATAAGTATCAGTCCAAAAATTATACTACATTGTCTGATATATATCAGAAACACAATGGTAATAATTATCAACTATGGTATGACAACAATCAAAAGAATAGAATTGATGTTTCAGTAAATCAAGGTTTAGAAAATGATTTAGGGAGTTTCTATCTTAATTTTGTAAAAGAAAACTATTATGGCGATAATAGCGTTACATCATTTGGTGGTGGTTATCTTTTACAGATAGGAAAAATAAGTTTATCTCTGAATGCAGCAAAACAGAAAATAGCACATAGTGGTATGAGAGATAATTATTTAAATCTTATGCTATCGATCCCTCTTGGAGATAAATCCTATTCACAGTTTGGAGTTGACAGCGAAGGTAAAGATACCAGTTACTCAGTTGGTGTTTTGGGTGGAGCATTAGAAAACAATGAATTAAACTGGGGTGCAAAAAAGATAATTAATCGCAAAAATAAATACAAAGAACAATTTGCTGCATATAGTAGTTATAATAGTGAATATGGTAATATTTATGGTGGCTATAGTACATATAACTTCGGTGATAATTTAAACTATTCTCTAAATGGTTCGGCCGTAGTATATCAAGATGGATTAATATTCTCTGGTCAAAGGAATGAGAATATAGCTATTGTTGAAGCAAAAGATGTACGTGGAATTAATGTTAATATGATGCCTGGTGTTTATACTGATTCTAATGGCAATGCCATAGTGTCTGGATTGATGCCATATAAAAGGAATCAAATTTCACTTAATCAACTATCCTTTCCAGATGATGTAGAAGTATTTCAAACCACAAAGTACGTTATACCTACATCTGGATCGATAGTAAAAGCACCATTTAACGTAGAGTCTGGAAAAAAAGCACTCTTTACAGTTAGCGATAGTAAAGGTGAATCAATTCCATTTGGTTCAATTGCCAAAGTAGATAATACTAAAGCAACTATAGTTGGTCCTGGTGGGGAGTTATATTTTGCTGGACTACCTAAAAAAGGAACCATTATAATTAAGTATACAAAAAATAAAGAATGTAAATTCTCATATAATTTAGATAGAGTTACAAAAAAAGGAGGCATATATTTCATGAATAAAATCTGTCAATGAGCAAATAAAGAATAAGGACCTGTATATTAATTTGTTTAACTTATTTATCCGAATACTTTGATTTCAATTAGAAACCAGATTTATTTATGGATAAAATTAATTACAGGTTATAAATAGCTGCACTGAAATAGTGTTCCACTTTCAGTTAGCCATTGCAGGGTAAGGTGTAGAGCCATTATCTTCGCCTGGCCCCTGCTGTATCTGACCGACAGTTTGTTGCCCTTACACAACAACTCACATGTCAGCAAACGGTGCATGTAGCGGGATTAGCTGTTATTTAGTTAACGTCATAAAATAAGAATATGATGACACTGTTGAAAAACAATACTTTGTGAAAAAAATAAGGTTATAATCGTCAACATGGATGTTCAGCACCTGACGATAATATTTATGGTATTTTATAATTGTAGCATTTTAAATAGCAATATCTATCCCTCTTTAAAATGGTTCAAGGTAACCTTGATCTATATATCTGAGAAGAGCAGTCATGCTAAATACATTAGTTATTTCAAAGTATCATAATATACTAATTTCACAACTCCCCCTGATAATAACCTTAAACTAGCATTTCTATGAATGGTATTTATATGAAATGATAACGGGTTTAAGAATAGAGGCTATAATAAATATTAAACCCTCTATTCTTCCGATACCTAGTTCACTTATAGTAACACTACCTATTATGTAATAATAATCAGCCGAGTAATAAGCATAAACAACACTCTCCCTTGGATAAGTTTTTATTATAAATATTTATAATGCTTTCGTATTTTTTTCAGAAAATTATAGTTCATATTTTATTGATTTTTGCGACATTTCTCTTATGCAATTCAGAGTTAGCAATATGATAAATATTGAAGCATATTCTTAATTTAAAATAATTCTCTATATTTCTTAGGGGTTGTATTAAAAATTTTTCTAAAAACTGTTGAAAAGTAAGATGGATTATTAAATCCACACTCTTCTGCAATGGCTCTAATGGAGTTGTTATTCGTTCTGAGTAGCCTTGCGGCTTTTTTCATTCGAGCCAAGAGAAAGATTGTAGAAAATGTGGTTCCTTCCGCTTTTAACTTTCTTTTTAACGTTGATTTACTTAGATATATTTTTTTTGATATTGATTCCAATGTCCAGTTCTTTCTTGTATCAGCATAAATAATATCATATATTTTCTCTGTTAATGTTAACTCTGCTGAACTATGTATTATAAATGGAATTTTCCCATCTTCTAGAAAATTTGATAGTAAATAACAAAGGATATATGTGGTATTTTTGTCAATATCTATAGAATGACAATGAAGATGTGTATTTATTCCATCGCTATGCGTCAGATTACCATTACCATCTTCTATTTTTTTATCAACTCATCGCATCCAGGAATTATCGTTTTTATTATCCATTCATTTCTATTTTCAGCTACATCACTATTCTCCCTGCAAAAATAATTAAGCATACTCACGGGAATGTCAATAATATCAAAAAGTAATTTATCTTTATCATAAGTATTAAGAACACCAACAAATATATCTTTTTTTATAAAATAAACACCCTTCGTTAAAGTATAATCGGTTAAGTTTTTTAAGTTTCTTATTGTAACGCTACCACTTTTTATATTAACTAGCATTGAGTTTGCAATATAGTAATTTGTAACAACGACATCAGTCTTGTTATTAACAGGAGCTATTTTTACGATGTTTTTATTCATTCAGACATGACCTACTGTTAAGAATGTGTTTATTGTATTTGTAAGGTTTTTTTAGGTTAACATGTTCCGTCAAAATAGAGCCCAGGGGAAATAAATTGGAGCCAATATTGCTATTATTGTGTAAACAATAAACGCTTTCCTATCACAACAATCAAAATTATATTTAGATAAGTGCAGGAGACAAAATTTCAATAAATATATTTTTGAGGTAAAAAATAACAAACTCAATTGATATTTTTTCTTTTCATAACCAAATCATTCAATCATCTCCACAACTAATTATCTATGAAAAATGATTTCATTAAGCATCATTAGTGATGAATAAAAAATTAGGCAGGGATTACAACATTAACTGTTACAGCACAACTTATTCATTATCTTTGAATGACAATGTTAATTAGCAGATAGACATAATACAAAAAATTTTACTCCATAACAAGACTCTCTCACAATTTTTAGTGATGCCACGTATACTGATGTATCTATACTTGGGTAAGTTTTTATTATGCCGCTGTTAATATTTAATATATTCCCATAAAGGTTATGCTCGAGAGTTTAAATTAACCTACGTCGCTTAAATTTGAAAAACATAGCATTTATAACAACATGATGTTATTATGTGACTATAGATGTATAGTTCAGTCTACTTTTAGAAAGATTGAATGAGAGAGCAAGAAAAAAACAATAGATATATTCCAAGCGTTTTTCTTTATGTTTTTCATTAACCAATAGCATTCGTTAAGAACAAGAACCTACATAATTAGAATAAAGTAACTCTATAAAAATATATCCTCAGCCTTTTTAGATATTATTTTATATAAATAAACTCAATATATGTATATACATTAATATTACTTACGCGTACCGAAGTGTGGTCAACCCATTCCGGTTTACAATTATTTGAATCTGACGGGCTATTGATCTTACTGGATAACCGCTCTCCGGATGAGCGCGAAGCTTATCTTAATGACCATTCCTTTGCCTGCGATCCCCCCTATGTTTACAGCTTTATTCGGGATATGGCTATGGAGTAAATTACAAAACGGGATATCTGGACGGAAAAATTACCGATGACGGCGAATTTATTCCTGCCCCGCGCAATGAGGCGACAAAATGAATGGTCAAATAATCACAGTTGCACTCATCCTGTTGGGGCACACATTTCTGACACCTGCTGTACAGGCCATAGGGTTCGACTATTACAATGATCACGGTGTCATGTCTTACGGTAAAGGTTATGGGGAGGATGAGAAAATCATTGCCCAATTTCCGAAGATGAACAGAGCCGATTTGCGCCTTGTGACAAATATATCCGGGGAGCGGGAGTTAGTGGAAGGCTATATACCCACCGATGAAATAAGCATAAAAAATGAGGAATACCACTGGGTGACAGACGGCCGCGTTATTCTCTGGCGTGGCAAAATCGTTAGCAATCCACCGGGAACACCCACTGTCGATATTGCCAGCTTTCAGGCTATGGGCCGCTTCGCGGTCGATAAATATAGCCTCTATTTTGATGGACAGCGCACCGAAAGTAATAGCGGCGCGTCACATGTTGATCTGGCGACACTAAAAGCTATCGAAGGTAACTCTACCACGCTGGTGGATAGTAAAAATCTCTATTTGTCCGGTCGACGTCAGGGGAGCAGCAGTAATGTTACTGTATTAGAAAAAAGATGGTGGGGTATTAATCCACGTCTTATGAGTGTAAACAGAAATTTGTATTCCAATGATCTGCTTATCCGCAGTGGGCAGAATATTTATTTAAATGGCGTTCACCTTACGGCGAATGCAGACTCATTTGAGATAATTCGCTGGATACCTCATTCACTGCTGGTTTTTCGCGACAATAAGGGTATGCATCGTTATCCCTTTGGGCAATTGTCTGGCAAAGCGATACCCGTAGATGATGACGTCTCTTTTGAAGTAGGGGAAAGTCGCGTTCGCTGGCGTAAACAGCTCACGTCCGACCGTCAGTGGAGCAAGTGGATAGACCTACCAGATATTGAACCTGAACAATTTCATCTGATTACTGGCAATATTGCGCAATATAAAGATCGGTTGTATGTAACAAAATTATCGACATTTGGTGAAGACCATCTTGAGATAATCCCGCTGGATACGCCAGACCTGGTCATTGATCGCTCATTTAATAGCGGCAAACAGCATGCTTATTTTATCCGCCAATTACGGTCAAAGAGTGTGCAAATTATTCCAGTTAACGGTCCGCTAACTAAAAACGATCGCTTCGCTTATGACGATCGCAATGTTTATACATGGACCAATACAGAGGTAAGGATTACGCCCTCCCCCTGCCCGGCGAAAACACGCGTCAGAGAAGAGAATGTGCGTGAACTTCACAACAGAGACATTATTATTCCGTTGACGGATGAATCATGCCATAACGCAGCCGCAGAGGTGCAAACTTTGAAGCTCTGACCCCATGCCGCTATACTGCCGCCATCACTTAAAAACAGGATACAACAATGAACGACAGTGAATTTCATCGCCTGGCTGATCAACTGTGGCTGACCATTGAAGAGCGTCTGGACGACTGGGATGGCGATAGCGATATCGACTGCGAAATCAACGGCGGTGTACTGACCATTACCTTTGAAAACGGCAGCAAAATCATTATCAACCGCCAGGAGCCGCTGCACCAGGTATGGCTGGCAACCAAACAAGGCGGCTACCATTTTGATCTGAAAGGCGATGAGTGGATTTGCGATCGCAGCGGCGAAACCTTCTGGGATTTGCTGGAACAGGCGGCGACGCAGCAGGCGGGTGAAACAGTCAGTTTCCGCTAAGATTGCATGCCGGATAAGCCTCGCTTTCCGGCACGTTCATCACGAAAAATACTGCTGTAATAGCGGCGTATCGTGATCCTGATTGGCAGGCGGCATGTTGCCAATCGATTTGGTGCGGAACGGAATCACCTGTTCACGACCATCAACCTTCACAATCTGATAGAACTGCGGCAGGTTGAAGTTGATGAAGCTTGAGCCGTAGGTAAAACGGTCGTGCGATGACGAGTAGAAGCGACTGACGTCACGCACCAGCTCCTCTTTGCTGCCTTCGCAGTGGTGATACACCTCAACCCGGTTGCTTTCGTCGAGAATGTAGATATTAAAGCCATTCTCGTCTTGCGTTTCTTCGAAGAAGAACTGGATGATCCCTTCGCTGGCAAAGCCGTCCACCACCGCCGGTAATTTGACGTGATTGGTTTCAACCTGCACTGACAGGCCGTGCAGTTTGTTATGCGAAATAGCGCCATAAAACTCGATGGCATTTTCCAGTTTCTGTACCGATACATTCAGGCGTTCGAAGAATAAGCCCCAGGTTTGACCAGAAACGCGCAGCGCCTTGAAGCGCCCGGTTTCCTGGCGGGTGCTGGAAAGACGCAGTTCAATGCACTCAGAAACCAGTTGCTGCACGCGAGTACGGATTAATCCGCGCAGATGCTGGCTGTAGCAGAAGACTTCCACGCTATCTGGCGGTGCGGCGTCCTGATGCATTTTACCGAGAATGGTTTTCAGGGCTTCGATCATCGACTGCTCGCCGTTGAAGTGCAACGTACGCACTTCGTTCCACGAGTTGCGGTACAGCAGGTCCACGCTACCTACCAGGCAATTTTGATTCTCGCCAAAGCTGAAGACGTCCAGCTTACGGAAATCAAAATGCACCACCTGATTGCGGAACGCAGCTGTCGGGTCATATTCCAGGTTAACGATAATCGCCAGATGGCGAATTTCACACGGGCTGTAGAGCGCTTTTGGCGTCGGTGCAGGCAGGCGCAGCGGGAAATGGTGTGACACATCGGCGACCATCTCCTGCAATTTAGGCAAATCGACAATGCCGTTGCCTTTAATATACAAGCGGGTACGCGAGGTCAGCAGGCCGTTAAACCATGCCCACGCCACCAGTTTATTCAGGTAACGGTTATATTCCAGCGGCTGATGGCTGATGATCGACTCAATATTTGGCGCGCGGTTATACAGATACCAACCTGAACGGTTAGCCCGGCCCGGCGGCACATAAATAAAGGTCAGATTCGGTTCCGAGAGATCGGGCGAAATCTGCGGGTTTACCAGCGTCACTTTACCCGGCAATGCTTCAAACGCGGCATACAGCTTACGCGTCAGCACGCCGATATCCTGCGGACTGGCGGAGACGCTAAGGTTATTGCGGCGCGCAAAGCGAATCAGATTACGGTAGCTCTGCATCATCGCGTCGAGCAACTCGTTGTGCGCCTCACGTACCTGATCAATCTTCCAGTTAGCGCGGTTATCGAGCATTGCCAGACGAGCATCGTCCCATTCCCACTCTTTCACTAACTGGGTTAGCACTTCACGACGCCAGCCTACGCAGGCGCGTTCACGGCTGAGTTTTTCGCACACTTTTAAATAGAAGCAGCGGCGTACTAAATCCAGACGGGTGAAATCTTCAATCGCCGTCAGGTATTCAGTAACACGCTCCAGCATCATGCAGTAAGGATCGAGGCCAAACGACACAATCTCGCCGTCGTGCAAACGCTGTTTGATATCTTTCGCCAGCAGACGAGGGTTCGGGTATTCCCAGGAATAGGCTTCCAGCAGCAGTGTTTTCAGCACCGCTTTGTATGGGGAATCGATACTCTTGTAGAGCTGCCAAAGGCTGGCACCAAAGTACTCTTCAGCAGAAAGCGAGCTTAAGCCACCGAGATCCAGCCATTCATTTGGCGTCAGCACGCCCTGCGCGTAAAGCGTCATCACATAGTCGTCGTAATGCTCTTCTTCGTCGCACGGCACCATATTCCACAGAATACGCTTACCAGCGAGACGCACGGCGGTACGGTAAAATTCGTCAAGCAGCAGTATATGCTGGGTGGAGCCACAATCTTCGCCCCCCAGGCTGCCGCTTTCATTATGACGGAAGCGATTTTCATCAATCAGGAAGAAGCTAACTTCCACGCCCAGCGAGGCGGCCCAGCTTTCCAGCAGGCTGCATTTACGTTGTAGTAACTGGCGCTCTTCGCTATCAAGCCAGGATTGATGACAGACCCAGATATCCAGGTCAGAGGAACAACTTTGCCCTACGGACGAGGTGCTGCCCATGGTGTATACACCAGTAATTGGAAGCTCACCTTTCGGCGGATCCTGTACTGACATTCCACGATACAGTTCAAGCTCGTTCAGGTAGTGGCGTTGAGTTTCATCAGGCGTGTAAAGGCAAATGCCTTTGGGAACGTTACCATCAAGGTAACCCGGCATTAGCGGATGGTGATAGTGCAACAATGTCGGCAGTAGACTGTAGACCTGTTGGAATGCAGGCCCCATAGCAGCAAGCGCGCGATCCACACGCAATTGATTTATGGCATCCAGTCTCTGTTTCAGAGTCTCAATATAGAGGTACAAGACGTATCGCCTGATTTGCTACCCGTCATGACTGTGATTCCGCCAACATCAACGGTAACACGCGGCATTCGGGATATTTCGTATGTCAAAGGTAACCGTTACCACTTTTCGCGCCTGGTTTTTTTAGTTTCACGACGAAAAAATGGTCTAAAACGTGATCAATTTAACACCTTGCTGATTGACCGTAAAGAAAGATGCGCTACATACAAGTGTAGCACCGTTTATTCTCTGTAAATTCCTTATTACGACGGCGTGAAACGCCTGTCAGGATCCACTGCCAGACCTCATTTTACGGTTTGCGCAGGCGTCTACGTTTCACCACAACACTGACATCGCTCTGGCAAGAATGTTAGGATGGACCACGGATGATAATGACGGTAACAAGCATGTTAGACAATGTTTTAAGAATTGCCACACGCCAAAGCCCACTTGCACTCTGGCAGGCACACTATGTCAAAGACAAGTTGATGGCGAGCCATCCGGGCCTGGTCGTTGAACTGGTACCGATGGTGACGCGCGGCGATGTGATTCTTGATACGCCGCTGGCGAAAGTAGGCGGAAAAGGCTTATTTGTAAAAGAGCTGGAAGTCGCGCTCCTCGAAAATCGCGCCGATATCGCCGTACATTCAATGAAAGATGTGCCGGTTGAATTCCCGCAAGGTCTGGGACTGGTCACTATTTGTGAGCGTGAAGATCCTCGCGATGCCTTTGTGTCCAATAACTATGACAGTCTGGATGCGTTACCGGCAGGCAGTATCGTCGGGACGTCCAGTTTACGTCGCCAGTGCCAACTGGCTGAACGCCGCCCGGATCTGATTATCCGCTCCCTGCGCGGCAACGTCGGCACTCGCCTGAGCAAACTGGATAACGGCGAATACGATGCCATCATTCTTGCCGTAGCCGGACTAAAACGTTTAGGTCTGGAGTCACGCATTCGCGCCGCGTTGCCACCCGAGATTTCTCTTCCGGCGGTAGGACAAGGTGCGGTGGGCATTGAATGCCGCCTTGATGATACACGCACTCGCGAGCTGCTTGCCGCGCTGAATCACCACGAAACTGCACTGCGCGTTACCGCAGAACGCGCCATGAATACCCGTCTCGAAGGCGGATGTCAGGTACCAATTGGTAGCTACGCCGAGCTTATTGATGGCGAAATCTGGCTGCGTGCGCTGGTCGGCGCGCCGGACGGTTCGCAGATTATTCGCGGTGAACGCCGCGGTGCGCCGCAAGATGCCGAACAAATGGGGATTTCGCTGGCAGAAGAGCTACTGAATAACGGCGCGCGCGAGATCCTTGCTGAAGTCTATAACGGAGACGCCCCGGCATGAGTATCTTGGTCACCCGCCCGTCTCCCGCTGGAGAAGAGTTAGTGAGCCGTCTGCGCACACTGGGGCAGGTGGCCTGGCATTTTCCGCTGATTGAGTTTTCTCCGGGTCGACAATTACCGCAACTTGCTGATCAACTTGCAGCGCTGGGGGAGAGGGATCTGTTGTTTGCCCTCTCGCAACACGCGGTTGCTTTTGCCCAATCACAGCTGCATCAGCAAGATCGTAAATGGCCCCGACTACCTGATTATTTCGCCATTGGACGCACCACCGCACTGGCGCTACATACCGTAAGCGGACAGAAGATTCTCTACCCGCAGGATCGGGAAATCAGCGAAGTCTTGCTACAATTACCTGAATTACAAAATATTGCGGGCAAACGTGCGCTGATATTACGTGGCAATGGCGGTCGTGAGCTAATTGGGGATACCCTGACGGCGCGCGGTGCTGAGGTCACTTTTTGTGAATGTTATCAACGATGCGCAATCCATTACGATGGTGCAGAAGAAGCGATGCGCTGGCAATCCCGCGAGGTGACGACGGTCGTTGTTACCAGCGGTGAAATGTTGCAGCAACTCTGGTCGCTGATCCCACAATGGTATCGTGAGCACTGGTTACTACACTGTCGACTATTGGTCGTCAGTGAGCGTTTGGCGAAACTCGCCCGGGAACTGGGCTGGCAAGACATTAAGGTCGCCGATAACGCTGACAACGATGCGCTTTTACGGGCATTACAATAACTCTCATAACAGGAAGCCATAATGACGGAACAAGAAAAAACCTCCGCCGTGGTTGAAGAGACCAGGGAGGCCGTGGACACCACGTCACAACCTGTCGCAACAGAAAAAAAGAGTAAGAACAATACCGCATTGATTCTCAGCGCGGTGGCTATTGCTATTGCTCTGGCGGCGGGCGTCGGTTTGTATGGCTGGGGTAAACAACAGGCCGTCAATCAGACTGCCACCAGCGATGCCCTGGCTAATCAACTGACGGCACTGCAAAAAGCCCAGGAGAGCCAAAAAGCTGAGCTGGAAGGCATTATCAAGCAACAAGCTGTACAGCTTGAGCAGGCGAATCGTCAGCAAGAAACGCTGGCAAAACAGTTGGATGAAGTCCAACAAAAGGTCGCCACCATTTCCGGCAGCGATGCTAAAACCTGGCTGCTGGCTCAGGCCGATTTTCTGGTGAAACTCGCAGGACGGAAGCTGTGGAGCGATCAAGACGTCACGACCGCTGCAGCGTTGCTGAAAAGTGCAGATGCCAGCCTGGCGGATATGAATGACCCGAGTCTGATTACCGTTCGTCGGGCAATTACCGATGATATCGCCAGCCTTTCTGCGGTATCGCAGGTGGATTATGACGGCATCATCCTTAAGCTTAATCAGCTTTCAAATCAGGTAGATAACCTGCGTCTGGCCGATAATGACAGCGATGGTTCGCCGATGGATTCCGACGGTGAAGAGCTTTCCAGTTCCATCAGCGAATGGCGTATCAATCTACAAAAAAGCTGGCAGAACTTTATGGACAACTTCATTACGATTCGCCGTCGTGATGACACCGCCGTACCGCTGTTAGCGCCAAATCAGGATATCTATCTGCGCGAAAATATTCGCTCTCGCCTGCTGGTCGCGGCACAAGCCGTACCGCGTCATCAGGAAGAGACTTATCGCCAGGCGCTGGAGAACGTCTCCACCTGGGTACGTGCTTACTACGATACTGATGATGCCACCACCAAAGCGTTCCTCGACGAGGTGGACCAGTTAAGCCAGCAAAATATCTCGATGGATCTCCCGGAAACCCTGCAAAGCCAGGCGATGCTGGAAAAACTGATGCAGACTCGCGTGCGTAACCTGTTGGCACAACCGGCAGCGGGGACAACGGAAGCTAAACCTGCACCTGCACCTGCACCTGCACCGCAAGCTGATACTCCGGCAGCCGCGCCGCAAGGAGAATAACCATGCTAAAAGTGTTATTGCTCTTTGTTTTGCTGATTGCGGGGATAGTGGTTGGCCCGATGATTGCCGGTCATCAGGGTTACGTATTGATTCAGACCGACAACTACAATATTGAAACCAGCGTCACTGGCCTGGCGATTATTTTGATTCTGGCGATGGTAGTGCTGTTTGCCATTGAGTGGCTACTGCGGCGGATCTTCCGCACAGGCGCACACACCCGTGGGTGGTTTGTCGGACGTAAGCGTCGCCGTGCCCGTAAGCAGACCGAACAGGCGCTGCTGAAACTAGCGGAAGGCGATTATCAGCAAGTTGAAAAGCTGATGGCGAAAAATGCCGATCACGCTGAACAACCGGTGGTGAACTATCTACTGGCTGCCGAAGCCGCGCAACAACGTGGTGATGAAGCACGCGCCAACCAACATCTGGAACGCGCAGCGGAGCTGGCCGGCAATGACACCATTCCGGTAGAAATCACCCGTGTACGTCTGCAACTGGCCCGTAATGAAAACCATGCTGCACGCCACGGCGTGGATAAGCTGCTGGAAGTTACGCCACGCCATCCAGAAGTATTACGTCTGGCGGAACAGGCGTATATCCGCACAGGTGCATGGAGTTCGCTGCTGGATATCATCCCATCAATGGCGAAAGCCCATGTTGGTGATGAAGAACATCGTGCAATGCTGGAACAACAGGCATGGATTGGCCTGATGGATCAGGCTCGTGCCGATAACGGTAGCGAAGGTTTGCGTAACTGGTGGAAAAACCAAAGCCGGAAAACGCGTCATCAGGTGGCGTTACAGGTGGCAATGGCGGAACATCTTATTGAATGTGACGATCATGATACTGCTCAGCAAATTATCATCGACGGCCTGAAACGCCAGTATGACGATCGCCTACTGCTGCCGATCCCGCGTCTGAAAACCAATAACCCGGAACAGCTTGAAAAAGTGCTGCGCCAGCAAATCAAAAACGTCGGCGATCGCCCGCTGTTGTGGAGCACACTGGGTCAGTCGCTGATGAAGCACGGAGAATGGCAGGAAGCATCGCTCGCCTTCCGCGCAGCGCTGAAACAACGTCCGGACGCCTACGATTACGCATGGCTTGCCGACGCGCTGGACAGACTGCACAAACCAGAAGAAGCTGCAGCGATGCGCCGCGACGGTTTGATGTTAACGTTGCAGAACAACCCGCCACAGTAGTTCTTTCTCACCCGGAGGCAAGCACCTCCGGGACCTTTCTGATACATAAAAAAACGCCTGCTCTTATTACGGAGCAGGCGTTAAAACAGGTCTGTATGACAACAAGTGGGTGCTTCACTCAACGTTGTGTCCATGGTGTCTGATGAGGCATAAGCGACATCTGTCAGTGGACGATAAGCACCGTAAACGGCTCTGCGTCATTCCGGAGTTTATGAGGCACTAAGGCGAACATAAGAGATGGAATGAGCATCTACTCGTTTATTATGCCACAGAGAACCGGGAAATAACATCCCTTAACACTTGTTATGAGATAATTCTGTAATCCTCTTTGCTTCCTGAGTAATAACTTCCTGAGTGAATATTTCTCCTGCGCACGATTCTACACATATATATAATGAATAATAAAAGTCATTCAATTAATAACATATATATTAATTGCCGTTAAAACTAAAAACAGCATCAATAATCAACGCGATATAACATCACCGCCTTACATATCACCTGCGCCAGAGGTAGGATTGAAAACGCTCTCCTGATTTTCCAATTCATTTTCTGGATAAATAAATAATTTATTTTTATCACTATTATTTATGCAATCATCCTGTCAGGGAGAGGGATCTCAATTATCAATGCTTAATTACGTCAACATTTTGACGACATGAAACCGGAGCATTTTGCATGGAATTTTCGTTTTCACCCAAACTTCTTGTTGTGGCTGGGGCCGCCGCCCTTCCACCCCTCGGCACACATCATCC
>OASY01000137.1_pt1 | contig 64470 bp, 52 predicted proteins | sample 1501231 | NCBI WGS metagenome assembly OASY01 (sample SAMEA2579917, study PRJEB22360) | human gut metagenome | biome: human gut; feature: human-associated habitat; material: faeces | place: Denmark | collected 2008/2010 | reverse complement strand
ATAAATAAATATAAATAAAACAAGAATATACACAAAAGACACTCCAAAAATGTTAAAATAAGAATAACAATCAAAAAACGACGATCAGGAGGAACCAAAAAACAATGAACATCAAAAAAGTAGCAGTTCTTGGAGCAGGTGCCGTAGGTTCTTACGTTATCTGGGGACTGTCAAATAATAAAAATATTACACTGGGAGTTGTAGCAGATGGTGAGAGAAATGAACGCCTCAAAACCCAAGGATTAATGATCAACGGAACAAAATACACACCGCAAGTGTGGACTCCAGAAGAAGCACACAATGTGGATCTTTTGATCGTATCTTTAAAATACGGAAGTTTGAGAGGGGCATTACAGGATATTCAGACGATCGTAGGAGAAAATACAACGGTCATGAGTCTGATGAACGGAGTTGACAGTGAAGAGATCATAGCGGAGAAAATTGATAAATCACATATTTTATACTCTTTTATTAAAGTAGCATCACAGAAGAAAGAAGATGGATATCATTTTGATCCAGAAACAACAGTAGGGATTTATTTTGGAGAACTACAACAACCATACGAAAGCGAACGAGTAAAAGCAGTCGATGATATTTTTGAAAATACAGGTCTTCACTGGATCATCACAGATGATATTCAGGCAGAAATCTGGGGTAAATTCAAATTAAATGTCTGCAATAATCTGCCACAGGCAATCTTAGGAGTTGGAGTTGGATGCTATGAAGATAGTGAACATATGGCAGCGATTCGAGATGGATTAAGAGCCGAAGTTGAAGCAGTTGCTAAAGCGAAAGGGATCGACTTAAGTATGATCAATGCAAAGTCTGGACGGGGGAGTGCGGTCAAAGCATCTGCAAGATACTCGACATTACAGGATATTGATTCTGGTCGCCATACAGAGATTGATATGTTCTCTGGTGCAATGATGAGAATGGGGAAAGAATTGGGGATTCCAACCCCATATAATGAATATACATATCATATGATCAAAGCATTAGAAGAAAAGAATGATGGAGTATTCGAATATCAAGGGGAGAATGATAGAGTATCTTGGTCTAAATAATAATGTAAAATAAGGGAAAATGCATGTATAACAAAAAGAAAAAAATAAAACATAAGACGTTGAAGATTTTCTGTTTGCTGATAGGTATGATCGTGACAGCAGTATTTTTGGAAGCAGGAATTCTTTATATTGTAAATAGTAAGAATGTATATAAAACGTCCAAAGTGTTGTTAGATCAGACGATTGAAATCGTAGAGAAAAACAAACAAAGTGAAGTGGGGACTGTTGTAGCAGATATTCCAGTATATAAAGGAATTGCTTTGTATGTAGCGGATAAAGAAACTGGAAGAATCTATGGGGCTACAGATGCTTCAAAGATAGGAGTGAAATTAGATGATATGGGGTTTCGCAAGCAGAGAAAGACGGTTGCGAAGGAGAAGATTGTATCGGGAATCATTCGTGTTGATGGAAAAAAGAATTATTATATCTTAAAGAAAACACAGAAATATATTGTGGGTGTTACATATTGGATTGCGGTAGACAACAAGAGTAATTTGATCGCAATATTGATCATGGTTGTATATTTGAGTATTGCAGCAATCGGTATTCTATTTATGGTACTAAGATTATCGAAAGTTAAAAAGAAGAATAAGGAACAATCTGTGATGATTTCCTCTATTTCAGAGATGTCGAATATCGATAAGATGACAGGATGTTTTAATCGAAAAGCATATGACGAAGACATTTCAGAGATACGCATGGATTCTCAATTTATATATGTTTCTATGGATGTGAATGGACTAAAGATTATCAATGACAGACAAGGACATGCAGCGGGAGATGAATTGATCTGTGTGGCAGCATCTTGCATGAAGTGCAGGTTTAATAAATATGGAAAAGTTTATAGAATGGGTGGAGATGAATTTGCAGCAATTCTATTTGTGAAAAGAGAACAGTTTGAATGGATCAGACGGCAATTTGATGGAGATATCAAGTACTGGAGCTGTAACCGGATCAAGGAGCTTTCGATTTCTTATGGATATGTTTCAAGCAGTGAATGCCAATGGGATTCCATGAAAGAGATATCAGATGTTGCTGATATTCGTATGTATGAAGAAAAAGCGATGTATTACAAGAAAAATGGAGTAGACCGTCAGGGACAGCCAGCCTCCTATGTAGCTCTTTACAGATTGTATACACAGATTCTCCGAATCAATCTGGAAAAAGATCGTTATAAGATTATAAATTGGGAAGAAACCAAGAATAAAAAGAAACAAGATTCCATAGGAGCTCTGTCAGAATGGTTTCACAATTTTGAAGATATACGGCTTATTCATTCAGATGATTTGGTGAAATATCTTAGGAAGACAAAGATTGAATATCTGAAAAAGCAATTTGCAAATAAAAAGAAATTTGTAACGATCACCTATCGAAGAAAAGAAGGAGATGGTTACAAGAGGATAACGTTAGAAATTATTCCAGAAAATGAGAATTCACAAAATACATATGAAGGATTTTTATATGTTAAGGAATGATTTATCAAAGAAAACAAAATAATGACACAAAATTTACTGAAAAAATTAGCACTACTAAAAATAGACGTTAAAAAATTTCATTGCTATAATAGAGATAGAAAAAAATAATGGAATAAAAATTGGATTTAGAAGGGAGACAATTATGGGATTCTTTTTCAAGAATAAGAAAAAAAATAAAGAGGAAGAAACAGTAACACCAGTTGTAGAAACAACACCAGAAGTACCAGCGAAAGAAGGTATGATTTTGGTAAGGGAAGGAATTAAACTGGGACTTCCAACGGTAAGCATGGAAGAAGCGATCGTGGCAGCAGGGGAACTTTTAAGAGATCTTGGATATGTAGATGATGATTATATTCCAGCAATGATCCGAAGAAATGAAGAAGCATCTGTATACATGGGATTAGGACTTGCAATTCCACACGGAACAGAAGATGCAAAAAGAGACGTAAAAAGAAGCGGAATTATTGTGATGCAGTATCCAGACGGAGTCGAATTTAATGGCGGAACAGCACAGCTTGTCATTGGAATTGCTGGAGTTGGAGATGAACATTTAGAGATTCTTGGACAGATCACAGAAGCAGTGACAGAAGAAGAAATTCTGGAAGAATTAAAGAAGACGACGGACGTTGATTATATTCTTAATACATTCACGAATTAGTTTCTTTCGTAACGTCAGGAAGTGGAAAAACTGTGTTAATTGGATAGAAAATAAAAAGAAAAAAATGTCAGGTACATCTAAGTTTTCGAGAAACTTAGATGTACCTGACATTTTTACAGTTAAAAATTTATCATGACTTTTTCAATTCATCTCTTTTTTTCTTCAGGATGCGTCGTAACTGCCCAAATTCTCTTACATGTTCACGAGGCATCATCTTAGGGAATGCACGTAAAATACGGCGTGATGTAAATGTAGGAAGTTTTGCCATCTTTTCGTATTTGCTACGAAGTTCCTCAGCTCGCTGTTTTAAAGAATCCATACGAGCTTTGAGTTCATCTGCATTTTCCTGTTTGGCTTCATCAACTTTCTCTCGAATAACATCTGCACGAGCTTTTAATCGGTCTTGAGCCTCCAGACCATCCATCATACTATCGTAGATATTTTCACCAATCTGATCAGAAATATTACGCAGTTCTTTTGCAATATCCTCCATAAGGGCAAGACGTTTGTTGAATTTTAAAATACCCTGAACTGTGATGCAAATATCAACTATAAGAGCAATGCTTAATAAAACAAGCAAAAATTTTCCAAGCCATATCGGGAAAAAAGAAACTAGTTTATCCGTAAAAGGATAGATAAGTTTCACGATCAATACACAAGCGACGCCCCAGATCGCAGAAAATAAAGGACATACATAGCCGCCGATATTCAATGGCATTTCAGAATAATCCCACCATCTGTGATGAAACATCTTTTCAAGAAGAAAACCCGTTAGCCATTCAAGAAAAGTAACGAGAATGGTGGAGGTAATATAAAGCAAGATCAAGTTTCCGACGTAAGGCTGAAGAGAAGCAACGACAACCGTCACTCCAATTCCATAAATCGGACAGATCGGACCATTTAGAAATCCACGGTTTACAAAGGAATGTTGTTTAAAAGCTGCAAAAGCGACTTCAGAACACCAACCAAGAAATCCATATATAAAAAAGCTAAATAAGATATCGTAATAAGTCATAAAATCTCCTTCTTTATATCTTTTTTACAGTATAACAACAGTTACACCAAGATCTCCTTCACCATATTCACCATCACGGTAACCGGAGATACGTTTTTGTTTCTTCAACTGTTTAAAGTAATTATGAAGCCCTTTACGTAAAGCACCAGTTCCTTTTCCATGGACAACAGTGATCTGTGCTAAGTTGGCAAGGCACGCATCATCGATGTACTTATCAAGCTGTGCGATTGCTTCATCAACCGTCATACCCATAACATTGATCTCAGGTCGGATGGAAGCGGATTTGTTGATCGCAGTACGTCCTCGGTTACGACTTTCATTTCTTTGATTTTCACGTTTTACATCTTTGGCCGTTTTTGTGATCTCAAGGTCTTTGATGTTAACAAGAGAACGCATCATACCCATCTGAACATACAGATCACCTTTGGCATTTGGGAGCGTGGAAACAGTTCCGGCAAGGGAAAGACTTGTTACATAAACTTCATCACCAACATGGAAATCATTCGCCTCGTGACGTTTCTTGTTCTTTTTCTTGGATTTGTAAGCCATTTGACCTTCTAATTTTGTCATGCGGCCGCGAAGATCACTTCGCATATGTTCCATCTTCTTATTTGCATCTGGATTCTTGTTTTGTTTCTTTAATTTGTTATATTCACGGATCGTAGAATCTGCAATTTCTTTCGCCTCAGAGATGATATTGTGAGCTTCTTCACGGGCGTCGCGAAGCATCTTATCACGTTTTTCTTTTATATTATCCTGACGAGATTTTAAACTCTTACGGAGAGTTTCGATTTCCTTACGGTATTCAAGGATCTCTTCCTGTTCTTTTTCAATCGTCTGTTTACTCTTTTCAAGGTCAGCTAAGATCGTTTCAAAATCTTTGACAGATTCATCAATCTGATCTGCAGCACCTTCAATGATATGTTCATCCAATCCTAATTTGCGGGAAATTGCAAACGCATTACTTTTTCCAGGAATACCGATCATCAGACGGTATGTTGGAGAAAGCGTTTCTACATCAAATTCGCAGGAAGCATTTTCGATATCATCGGTGGAAAGTGCGAACATTTTAAGTTCACTGTAATGGGTTGTCGCCATTGTTTTAATTCCACGTCCGTGCAGATCACTTAAAATAGAGATCGCAAGTGCGGCACCTTCGATTGGATCAGTACCACCACATAATTCATCGAGTAATACTAAAGAATCTCGATGAGCTTGCTGAACGATCGATACAATATTTGTCATATGAGAAGAGAAGGTACTTAAGTTTTGCTCAATACTCTGCTCATCTCCGATATCTGCAAAAATTTCACGAAAAATTCCAAGAGAAGATCCTTGGAATGCAGGAATATGAAGGCCTGCCTGCCCCATCAGAGATAATAATCCAACGGTTTTTAAAGATACAGTTTTACCGCCTGTATTTGGTCCGGTCACGATCAGCATGGAGAAATCTTTGCCGAGAGATACGTTGATCGGAACGACTTTTTTGCGGTCTAGTAAAGGATGACATCCCTGTTTGATATTGATAATTCCATCTTCACGGAAAATAGGTTTGGATGCATCAATATCCTTCGCATATTTTGCCTTTGCAAAAATGAAGTCTAATAATACAAGGGTCTTCTGGTTGTGTGCAAGATCATCAACACCATAAGAAGCCTGTTCACTTAATATAGAAAGAATATGCTCAATCTCAGACTGTTCTTTTCCTTCCAATTCTTTTAATTCATTATTTAATGTTACAACAGACATTGGTTCAATAAACAGCGTATTTCCAGAAGCAGACTGATCATGGATCATACCTTGGAATGAACTTCTGTACTCTTGCTTGACTGGTATGCAGTAACGCCCATTTCGCATTGTAACGATCGCATCCTGTAATTTATCCTGATTGGATGCAGAGCTTACCAGCGTAGTTAACTGTGTATGAATCTTCTGGTTTGTCTGTTTCATTGCACGACGGATATGTTTTAAAGTAGAAGAGGCATCATCACTGATCTCTTCTTCAGAAATAATACAGCGGCGGATCTCGTGCAGAAGATCATCTAAAGGAACAAGGCTTTCAAAAAGCTCGTCGAGAGAATCTGCTTCAAGATCGTCTTCCATGCGGACTCCGTAAGAAACGGCATTCTTTACAGATTCCAGAACACGAGCGATATCAAGAAGTTCCCCAGTTCCAAGTGTACCTCTCATCTTCAAACGGGCAAGAGAAGGGGAAAGATCACTTACTCCAAAAAAAGACACATTTCCACGTTTATAGATACGTGTCAATGCATCCTGTGTCTGATCCTGAGCGTTTAAGATATCAGCTTCTTCAGTCATTGGTTTTAAATTGGCACACATTAACTTACCTAGTTCGGTTGTTGCGTATCCTGTTAAAATATTTATAATCTTATCAAATTCAAGTGTTTGTAATACTTTCTGATTCATGAAAAATTCCTCATTTACATTAAATTATTGCAACTCACTAAAGAGTTTAACACAGATTGTTTGGACTGTAAACATAGGGAAAATGGCAATTCCAGACGTTAATTTACGAGAACTTAACATAAAAAGCAGTATGATTTTACATTTGACCAGTACAATAGAAATTACATCGTATAGAGATTTGGAGGAAAAGATGAAAACACAGCAGAAGATTTTTATGAACCGGGAACTGTCCTGGCTTAAGTTTAACGAACGCGTATTAGAAGAGGCTGAGAATAGAGAAGTACCACTATGTGAACGATTGACATTTGCATCCATTTACCAGAGCAACTTAGATGAATTCTTTATGGTAAGAGTTGGATCTTTGATCGATCAGATGTTACTTGATAAGAATATGAAAGAAAATAAGACAAAGATGACACCACAGGAACAGATTGATGCGATCATTCCACAGGTACAGAAATTAAATAGAAGAAAAGACAGCGTATATGAGGAGATGATGGATTCTCTGAAAGAACACAACATCCATCTGGTAAATTTTCAAAAAATATCTAAAAAAGAAAGCGAATATTTAAGAGCTTATTTTCAAGCAGAAATCGCGCCATTGATCTCTCCTACGATCATAGGGAAGAGACAGCCATTTCCTTTTTTAAAGAATAAAGAAATCTACGCAGTTGCTGTGTTAGAAACTAAAAATGGAAAAGAAAAATTAGGAATTATCCCATGTGGAAATGAAACGTTTGACAGACTGATCAATATTTCTGGAAAAGATGCTTATATGTTATCAGAAGAAATGATTCTTCACTATGTGCCAAGGATCTTCAAAGGATACCATGTCAAAGCAAAAACATTGATCCGAATTACAAGAAATGCAGATATTGATGCAGATTCTATGTATGATGAAGATCTTGATTATCGCGATTTCATGGTAGAACTAATCAAGAAAAGAAAGAAATTAGCACCAGTCCGAATGGAATTATCAAGAGAGATGGATGGAGAGATCATTGATCTTTTATGTGAGTATCTGGAACTTGAAAGAAAATATGTATTCTATACACAGACACCGTTAGATCTGTCTTTTGTATTTAAGATTCAGGATATTTTAAGAAAAGAGACAGAATTGTTTTTTGAGAAAAGAGTTCCTCAAAGATCACCACAGTTTAACGAAGAAATGCCAATTATGGATCAGATTGAAAAAGAAGATAAGTTACTCTCTTATCCATATGAAAGTATGCGGCCATTTCTAAAAATGCTTCAGGAAGCGGCAGAAGATAAAGATGTTGTTTCAATCAAAATGACATTATATCGTGTCGCAAAGCAGAGTAAGATCATTGCATCTTTGATCGAGGCAGCAGAAAATGGAAAAGATGTCACGATCCTTGTAGAATTAAAGGCTAGATTTGATGAGGAAAATAATATTGAATGGTCCAGACAGTTAGAAGATGCAGGATGCCGCGTGATCTATGGATTAGATGGTTATAAAGTACACTCTAAATTATGTCTGATCACAAGAAAGAAAAAAGGAAAAGTATCTTATATCACACAGATCGGAACAGGAAACTACAATGAAAAGACAAGCAGACTTTATACAGATCTTTCTTTAATGACAGCAAATGTAGATATTGCGTTGGAAGCTGCGGAAGTTTTTCAGGCATTATCTATGGGAGAGACTGTGGAAGAAACGGATCATCTGCTAGTAGCTCCACACTGTCTACAGAATAAAGTGCTCCATATGATCGATCGGGAAATTGAACATGCAAAAGCTGGAGAACCAGCTTATATTGGATTAAAAATGAATTCTTTAACAGACAAAAAGATCATGGAGAAATTGATCAAAGCATCCAAAGCAGGTGTGAAGATTGACATGGTCATTCGAGGAATCTGTTGTCTGATTCCGGGAGTAAAGGGTGAAACAGATAATATTCAAGTAAGAAGTATTGTGGGAAGATACTTAGAACATTCAAGAATCTATATTTTTGGAACGAAGGGCAGAGAAAAAGTTTATATAGCGTCAGCAGATTTTATGACAAGAAATACATTAAGAAGAGTCGAGGTAGCCGTACCGATCTACAATACAGATATTAAAATGCAGCTGATCGAGATGTTTATTACAATGTTAAGTGATAATGTAAAAGCAAGAGAAGAAGATCACAATGGAAATTATAAAATTCCTAAAAATCAGGATACACCACTAAATTCACAGGAATTTTTCTATAAGCAGGCATATTTGAATGCGAAAAATGTAAATTCATAAACAGTTTTGTGCCTTTTGAAATCATGACGTTCATAATAAGTAAATTTCACTAGATTTTACAACTAAACTGTGGCATAATAACATAGGTAAAAAATAGAGGATTTAAAAATCGCCAGGAGAGTTGGCTGGCGAAGAACGAATTTAGAAAGGCACAAAGCAATGAGATATATTAGTGATTTGCACGAAGGAGATCAGGTTTCCGAGATTTATTTATGCAAAACAAAATCACCGGGAACATCCAAATTTGGAAAATCATATTATTCCCTGACACTACAAGATAAAACAGGAATGATCGACGGAAAGGTATGGGAACTTACCAATGCGATCGGACATTTCGAGGCGATGGACTACATTTTAGTCAGAGGACAGGTAACAAGTTACCAGGGTTCTAACCAGTTAAACATCCAACAGATCCGTAAAGCTCAGGAAGGTGAGTTTGACATGGCAGATTATATGCCAAGTACCAAGAAGGATATTGATGGGATGTTCAAAGAGCTTCTTGCAATGATCAGCAAGACAAAGAACCAGTATTTAAAACAGTTAGCAGAGAAGATCTTTATAGAGGATAAAAATTTTGCAAGAGAATTCAAAGTACATTCCGCAGCAAAAAGCGTACACCATGGGTATATCGGAGGGCTTTTAGAGCACAGTTTATCTGTAGCGAAGATCTGCGAAAGCTATGCAAATCTGTATCCACAGTTAAACAGAGACTTGATCGTAATGTGTGCATTATGGCATGATATGGGGAAAGTCGAAGAATTATCAAGCTTTCCAGAGAATGACTATACAGATGAAGGTCAGTTAGTTGGACACATTGTGATGGGAGCGATCAAATTAGACCGTCTGATCCGTGAGATTCCAGGTTTCCCACCAAAACTTGCAAATGAAGTAAAACACTGTATGTTAGCACATCACGGAGAATTAGAATTTGGTTCTCCAAAGAAACCTGCATTATTAGAAGCAATTGCACTAAGTCAGGCAGATAATTTAGATGCGAAGATGGAAACATTTGCAGAGATCATGGAGAAACAAAAAGAAGATCAGGAATGGTCAGGATTCCAGCGTTTATTAGACACAAGAATCCGTAAGACCTCTATCTAAAAGAATTATAATAAAATAGGATCAATACAACAGTTTAACCAAGAAAAAGATACAGAGGTGCGTATGGAATTTAAAAAAAATCAGATCGTAGAACTCTATATCGATGACATTGGGAACGAAGGAGAGGGCATCGGCCATATAGATGGTTATGCCCTTTTTTTAAAAGATGCAGTCATCGGAGACAAAGTTCGTGCAAAGATCATCAAAACAAAGAAAAATTATGGCTTCGCAAGAGTAGAAGAAGTCATAGAAGCATCCAAAGACAGAGTCAGCCCACGCTGTTCCAAAGCAAGACAGTGCGGAGGATGTACATTACAGCATTTAGCTTATGAAAAGCAGTTAGAATATAAATTTAATAAAGTGAAAAACTGTTTAGAAAGAATTGGAGGCTTAGAAAATATTGAAGAAAAAATGGAACCGATCCTTGGGATGGAAGAACCATTTTACTATCGAAACAAAGCTCAGTTTCCAGTCGGATATGACAAAGAAGGGAATCTTATCACAGGATTTTATGCAGGAAGGACGCATCATATTATTGATTGCACACACTGTATGATCCAACATCCAGTGAACGAACAGATTTTATTAAAAGTCTTGGACTATATGAAGAAAAACAATATTACAGCTTATGACGAAAAGACCCATAAAGGATTGGTCCGCCACATTGTAACAAGAGTCGGATTCAAAACAGGTGAGATCATGGTCTGTCTTGTTGTGAATGGGAGCAAAAAGAATCTGAGAAACTTAGAAATGCTCGTAGATTCCTTAACAGAAGTCGAAGGAATGACAAGTATCTGCGTCAATATCAACAAAGAAAAGACAAACAGGATCTTGGGAAGCAAGATTGAAGAAGTATATGGTAAACCATACATTTATGATTATATTGGCAATGTAAAATACCAGATCGGACCACTATCTTTCTTCCAGGTCAATCCAACACAAACAAAAGTATTATACGAAAAAGCTATGGAATACGCAGATTTAAAAGGCGAAGAAACCGTATGGGATCTCTATTGCGGAATCGGAACTATTTCCTTATTCCTGGCTCAGAAAGCAAAGAAAGTTTATGGAGTAGAAATCGTCAAAGAAGCCATCGACGACGCAAGATTAAATGCTAAGATGAATGGCTTTGATAATGCAGAATTCTTCGTAGGAAAAGCAGAAGAAGTACTTCCAAGAGAATACGAGAAAAATGGAGTCTATGCAGACACGATCGTCGTTGACCCACCAAGAAAGGGATGCGACAGTAAACTGTTAGAAACAATGGTGAAAATGGCACCCAAACGAATCGTATATGTAAGCTGTGATCCAGCAACACTAGCCAGAGATTTAAAAGTATTATCAGAACAAGGCTACGAAGTCGAAAAAGTCTGCGCCGTCGACCAATTTAGCCACAGCTCACATGTGGAGACTGTTGTCTTACTTTCCAAGGGAATGGTCGACAGCAGAAAAGTGAAGGTGGACTTCTCTCTGGAGGATATGGATTTATCTGAATTCAAGGGAAAAGCAACTTATGAGCAGATAAAGGAATATGTACTGGAGGAGACAGGACTTAAGGTTTCATCACTGTATATCGCACAGATTAAGAAGAAGTGTGGACTGGATGTCGGTGAGAACTTCAATCCGGCTAAATCAGAGAATGCGAGACAGCCACAGTGTACACCGGAGAAGGAAGATGCAATTATGCAGGCGTTTAGTCATTTTGGAATCATATAGATTGTGAATAAGCAGCATCGTGTGTTAAAAATATAGTAAAGTATGGGAAAAAGGACATTCCAGAACTGTAGATTTTACAGGTCAGGGGATGTCTTTTTTTGCTGTATTGGAGTGTCTAAAGGACAATGTAATGATACTGAGGGTATTAAGACTTATTAAAAGTATACCTATCTTATCTAATCTAAAGATAAGGATGGATGGGATAATTACTAAGATTGAAGAATTTGCTTTTTCAAGATATACTTTTCGTAACAGATAGCGATAAATTATTCAATTTACTGATAGAAAAGATTGATAAATACGCAATTGCAATGGGAGAGTGACTGGTGGCTTTTCTGCAACAGTCTTCACAAGGAGAATAAGCATTTTTATAATGGGCAGAGGAAGTTATCATCTTTTATGAAAAATACGGTATAAGCTACAATATAAAAGCAAAAACATAAACATAAACGAAAGAACGAGGTAAATAACTGTGGCATTACTACAAGATTTAATAAAATAAATTGATGATGAGACGGTTAGACAGCGAATTACGATGGAGGTGGGAAGCTTACCGAGCAGAAAAAGTTCGATCTGGTCTTTGAGGAGCATCTGCTGGAATTCATTTTTGAAGTCTGTGAAAGTGACTCTGACTAATGGAAAATCAAGGTATGAAACAAGAAAACTGTGCTTTGAAATGTAACCACGCAAACAAATATAAAATATTATAAACCATTGAAAAATGACAACAGCTAAGGTACAATTGAATATGGACAATTGTGCCTTATAGGAGCGAGGAGACTATGACTGTGAATGTAAAAGAAGAAAACTGGGTAGGTACAAAAGAAGCAGCAGAATTCCTGGGTGTTAAGCCAGCCACAATTCGCGACTGGATTCGTAAGGGCAAAGATATTCCAAGAATGAAGATTGGCAAAGCGTGGAAATTTAAGTATTCAGAACTTGAGGAATGGGCACGTAGTGGTAGAGCGGCCGATAAATAATGCTTATAAAATATAGGCACTACAGGAGGAAAACATAATGAATAAACATCAACTTGCATCAACGATTTGGGAATCAGCTAATCAGATGCGGTCAAAGATAGAGGCTAATGAGTATAAGGATTTCATCCTTGGATTCATCTTCTACAAATATTTGTCGGAGTGTGAGCTGAATCTGTTTCAAAAGGAAAAACTCAGTGAAGATGAAATCAAGAAGGTTGACGAAAAGGACGTCAAGTATGCGAAGCACGTGCGGGAGACACTTGGGTATTTCATTGCCTATGACAATCTGTTCTCAACATGGTTGGCAAAGGGAAATGATTTTGATGTGAAGGATGTCAGGGATGCACTGTCCGACTTCGATCAAAATATCGATGAGGTTTACAAGAAGGTATTTGAGAAAATCTTCAATACCCTTCAGACGGGGTTATCGAAACTGGGAGAGACTTCCGGCTCGCAGACTAAGGCAGTGAAGAAGCTCCTGAAGCTGATCAAGAAGATTCCAATGGACGGCAAGCAGGATTACGATGTCCTTGGCTTCATCTATGAATATCTGATCAGCAACTTTGCGGCAAATGCCGGAAAGAAGGCTGGTGAGTTCTATACGCCACATGAGGTATCTGTGCTGATGTCCGAGATCGTAGCGGAGCATCTTAAGGACAGGAAACAGATCAAAATATATGATCCTACATCCGGTTCGGGGTCGCTGCTAATAAACATCGGCAGATCAGCGGCAAAATATATTAGCGGTGATGGAAAGATTGATTATTACGCGCAGGAACTGAAAGAGAATACATTCAACTTGACCAGAATGAATTTGGTCATGAGAGGAATCAAGCCTGCCAATATCAATGTGAGAAACGGAGATACGCTGGAGGACGACTGGCCTTTCTTTGAAGAGAACAAGAAAGAGACTACTTATGAGCTTGTGAGGGTGGATGCTGTGGTCAGCAATCCGCCTTATTCCCAGAAGTGGGATCCGAAGGACAAAGAGTTCGATCCAAGATATAAGGATTTTGGCGTTGCGCCAAAGGCCAAGGCGGATTTTGCATTCTTGCTCCATGATCTCTATCACCTGGAAGATGACGGTATCATGACCATAGTCCTTCCTCATGGTGTGCTTTTTCGTGGTGGTGAAGAGGCAAAAATCCGTGAGAACCTGATTGAGAAAAACCGTATTGATGCAATTATCGGTTTGCCGGAGAATATCTTTTTCGGAACAAATATTGCGACAATCATTATGGTTCTGAAGAAGAATAGACCCACTTCGGATGTTCTTATCATTGATGCGTCCAAGGGTTTTATAAAGGCAACAAAAAATAACAAATTGAGAGCTTGTGATATAAAGAAAATCGTAGATGCAGTTAAAAACCGATCAGCTATAGAGAAGTATTCGGTTTTGGTGTCTAAGGAAACAATCAGGGAGAATGAATATAATTTGAACATTCCGAGATATGTGGATTCCACAGATGACCCGGAAAAATGGGATATCCGTGCGACAATGTTTGGCGGTATTCCCGTAAGTGAAGTTGATGAATTTGATGATTACTGGGATGCGTTTCCGGGGCTTAGAGAAGCACTGTTTAAGGAGGCTTCTCAGGGATACCTTCAGCCAAGAACAGAGGATATCAATGGCACGATAGATTCCTTTGAGTCAGTTGAAGCATACAGAGTCGCATTTATCGAAGCATTCGATGGCTTTTACGAGACGCTTCAGGAAGACCTAGTAGATGGTGTGCTGGATGTGGTCGCAGATAAGGAAAAAGAGAAGATTACAGAGGATATTTTTCGAAGAATAGATCCCATCAAGTTAGCGGACAGATATGCAGCTTATCAGGTTTTTGCTGAATACTGGGAGATCATATCTGCAGATATTGAGATGCTTCAGACGGAAGGATTCGAGGTTATTACTCAAGTAGATCCCAATATGGTCATTAAGAAAAACAACAAAAATGATGACGATGATGAAGTGACGGAAGTACAGGATGGATGGAAGGGGCATATCTTACCATTTGAACTTGTACAAGAAATGCTCATGCCAGATGAGGTTGAAGCAATACAGGTTTTGGAAGAACGCTTGTCAGAGATTACTGGGGAGTATACGGAGATTATTGATTCCCTTGATGAGGATGAAAAACAGGGCAGCTTCTTAAATGATAGTAATGATGCGTTTGTTTCCAAGGAACTGAAAGCGACCTGCGATGAAATATTGCAGGGCGTGGAGAGCGAGGAGATTAACGCTCTGAACAAGTATATGACCATGCCGAAAAAAGAGCAACTGGCATTTATCAAAACCTGTATGGATGCGGACTGGGATAAAATCGAAAAGAACAAGGACGGATCTTGCAAGAAGCCGTCATTAACAAGTCGAATACAGCAACTAAAGATGGAGTATGAGTTCCCAGAAGATTCGTATGAGGGGAAGTTATTATCTGCTCTGCGCTTATCTGACGAAGAAAGCGCCGCCAAAAAAGATTTGAAGCAGAAGAGGGAAGCACTTCATATAAAGACAAAAGAGACTATCGAAGGCCTTTCTGAGAAAGAAGCTTTGCAAATTGTGGAGCAAAAGTGGATTGAACCATTGGTATGTAATCTGAAAATGCTTTCTTCTAATATTGTTTTTGAAGTCATTTCGTCAATGGAGTATATAGCTAAGAAGTATGCCACTACTTTTCATGAACTGCAGACTGAAAAGATTAGTACAAAGAGTTGTCTAATTGATATGGTTAATATGCTTAAGGCAGAGAGGGTAGCTGATGCAGAAGGTCTCCAAGAATTCAATGCTATCTTAGGGGGTCAATTATAATGAGTGACGATAAAAAAATACCAGAAATAAGGCTGGATGGTTTTAAAGGAAACTGGGAATACAAAAAACTTGGCTCTTTATATGAAAATAATAACGAAAGAAATGTTGATTTGATTGGATTTGAGAGGACAATTTCTATTGCCTCTATGTCTTTTAAGGATGAGGGAAACGGGGCTTCAGAAAAATCCTTATCAAATTACAAAGTCTTGCGAGAAGGAGATATTGCATTTGAAGGGCATACGAACAAGGAATTTCGTTTTGGTAGATTTGTGGCAAATGATATAGGGACTGGAATAATGTCTCCAAGATTTACTGCTTTAAGACCAATTTCGCCTATACCGGTTTCGTTCTGGAAAAACTATATCCACTATGAACCAATAATGCGAAAAATCCTAATAAATTCAACCAAGGCTGGAACAATGATGAACGAACTTGTTGTTCTAGAGTTCTTGGCGCAGAATATTCTTGTCCCAAACGTAGATGAACAGACAGAAATAGGGGATTTTTTTGAAAACTTAGATCGGCTTGTTGTTAATCATAAGCGTGAAATCGAAAGATTACTGAGCTTAAGGAAGGCTATGCTCGATAAAATGTTTCCTCAAGGAAATGAGAATGTGCCTTCTGTGCGATTTATGGGTTATAAAAAACCATGGCGGCACTGCCATTTTTCAGAAATATTCTGGGAACGTCATTGTATAGATACAATTTCGGAAGAATATCCACAGCTTTCATTTACTATTGAGGAAGGTGTAATACGACCGGAAGATAGAAAAACAAATCAACGAGATTTTCTGATTTTGGATAAGAAAAATAAAAAGTACCTGAAGACGGAGTATGATGATATTATCTATAATCCGGCGAATGTAATATATGGTGCGATTCATCGGAATGCTCTGGGCAAGGGATGTGTATCTCCGATATACAAGATTTTTTGCACTGATCAGGATTCAACCTTTATGGAGTGTATCGTAAGACATCCGCGCTTCATCAAGGAAATTTCACGGAGTATGGAGGGTACGGTCAAGAAGCTTAGGACATTGAAGCCGAAGGCATTCCTGGAAATGAGTGCTTATATTGCGCCGACAATAGAGGAACAGCAGCAAATCGGTGAATATTTCCGTCAGATGGATCGGCTTATCGAAATTGAGAAGGAAGAGCTGGAGAAGATAAAGCATATAAAGAGTGCGTGCATGGAGAAAATGTTTGTATAAAGGGAGGTGCCGGACGTGATCTTTGATAAAGAGAGCGATTTTGAAGAAGCCGTCATAGGCGTCTTAGTAGAGCGTGGATGGGAGTCAGAGGTGATCCGTCATCCATCGGAGGCGGATCTGCTTAAAAATTGGGCGGATATTCTGTTCAATAACAACAGACAGAGAAACTGTCTGAATGAGTGTCCGCTGACGGATGGCGAGATGCAACAGATCATGGAACAAATCATCAATCTGCGGACACCACTGAAGCTGAACAGCTTTATCAACGGTCGGAGTGTATCTATTACCAGAGACAATCCGGATGATGAACTGCACTTTGGAAAAGAAGTCAGCCTGAAGATTTATGACCGTCAAGAAATCGCATATGGTGAAAGCAGATATCAGATTGTACAACAGCCGCATTTCAATACGAAATCGCCTATTCTGAATGACAGAAGAGGGGATCTGATGCTCCTGATCAATGGTATGCCCGTCATCCATATCGAGCTTAAGAGAAGTGACATTCCGGTAAGCGATGCATATAACCAAATTATAAAGTATTCGCATGAGGGTGTGTTCCGGGGGATCTTTTCTCTGATACAGGTATTCGTCGCAATGGAGCCTGAGGAAGCGGTCTATTTTGCAAATCCGGGAGAGGATGGTGTTTTCAATTCGGCGTTCTTTTTCCATTGGGCGGACTTTGACAATGTGCCTATCAATGAGTGGGATAAGGTTATGGCAGGACTTCTAAATATTCCTATGGCTCATATGTTGATCGGATTCTATACGATTGCTGATACAGATGACAACCTGCTTAAGGTAATGAGAAGTTATCAGTATTATGCTGCAATCGGTATCGCTGATCGGGTGACGAAGAGAAACTGGAAAGAGGACACGCCGGAGACACAGCGGGGCGGTCATGTATGGCATACAACAGGTAGCGGAAAGACGATGACAAGTTTCAAATCTGCTCAGTTGATTGCCAGTTCCCATGATGCGGATAAAGTTATATTCCTTGTGGACAGGAAAGAACTGGGTATCCAGTCGCTCAAAGAGTACAGGTCATTTGCTACAGAAACCGAGAGCATACAAGCTACGGAGAATACAGATATTTTGATATCAAAGCTAAAAAGCGATGATCATGATAATACGCTTATTGTTACATCCATCCAAAAACTCAGCAATATTTCAGAGGATATGGAGGGATTAAAGGATGCAGATCTTAAAAAGATCAGATCTAAGAGGCTGGTCATAATCATTGACGAATGCCACCGATCTACTTTCGGTGACATGTTAACGACGATAAAGGATACCTTCAAACATTCTATTATTTTTGGATTCACTGGTACGCCGATTCAGGACGTCAATATCAAAAAAGACAGCACGACCACAACCATATTCGGCAGCGAAATCCATAGATATACACTTGCGGATGGCATCCGAGATAAGAATGTCCTTGGCTTTGATCCTTATATGGTCAAGATATATGACGATGATGAGCTCCGCCAGAAGGTGGCCTTGGAAAAAGCTAAGGCTGATACAGTAGAAGATGTTATGAAGGATGAAAAGAAAAAGAAGGTCTTCTACAAATGGATGGACTCCTCCCAGGTGAAAATGTATGGGAAGAAGGTTGGTGATAAGTGGGTAAAAGGCATAGAGGATTTCATCCCGAATGAGCAGTACCAGACGGATGAGTACGTCATGGGGGTTATTTCGGATATTAAGAAGAAATGGCTTATATACAGTCGTGGTGGTAAGTTCCATGCGATATTTGCGACATCCAGTATTCCAGAAGCGGTACGATATTGGCGGCTTATGAAAAAAGAAATACCTGAGCTTATGATAACGGCAATGTTTGATCCTACTATCGATAACGAAAGCGGTACCGGATCTTTGGATAAGGAAGACGGTATCGTGGATATGTTGGAAGATTATCGGGATCGATTGGGCCAGACATTTACAATACCGACGTATGACAAGTTCAGGAAGGATGTGAGCCTGAGACTTGCACATAAGAAACCGTATGAAAGATTGGAGCCGAATCAGCAAATAGATATTTTAATCGTTGTAAATCAGATGCTGACCGGTTTTGATTCAAAGTGGGTAAATACTATTTATCTGGATAAGGTGATGGAGTATGAAAACTTAATCCAGGCATTTTCGAGAACCAATCGACTGTTCAACGAATCAGAGAAGCCTTTTGGTATCATAAAATATTATCGAAGGCCGAATACGATGGAGAAAAACATCGAAGCGGCGGTAGAGGCTTATTCCGGCAATGTCCCTACAGGGTTATTCGTGGACAAGTTGCCAAGGAATTTGCGTAATCTTAATAGGACATTTGAAGAGATTAAGGAAATATTTGATGCTGGTGCCATTAACAACTTTGAGAAGCTGCCAGAGGAACAGTCTGAGAAACGAAAGTTTGCCAAGGCGTTCAATCAATTCGACACCTATCTTCAGGCAGCTAAGATACAGGGCTTCAACTGGAAACAGCGAGTGTATTCTGCTGAAGACGGAACGGATATCGAGATGCTATTCGATGAAATGACGTATCTGATCCTGTTAGCAAGATATAAGGAGATGGCAGGAGGTGGTGGCGGAGGTCACGGCGGGGATGTTCCGTATGATGTAAAAATTCATATCACGGAGTATGACACGACAAAGATTGATGCTGAGTATATGAATACTCGTTTTGAAAAGTTCCTCAAGCTGATTCAGGGCGAGTATGATCAAGAAACACTGGACAAGACGTTGACTGATTTGCATAAGTCGTTTTCCATGTTGTCAGCAGAGGAACAAAAGTATGCAAATGTTTTCCTTCATGATGTGCAAGCCGGTAATGCAAGAATCATTCCGGGTAAGTCTTTCCGCGAGTATATATCTGACCTGATGAAGGGGGCTGAAAACGCAAGGATCAAGCGAGTGGTTCGCAGACTGGGATGCTATGAGAGGCTCTTGCGCGAAATGCTAGCAAAGAAAGTCACGAAGGAAACCATAGAGGCACATGGTAAATTTGATGAACTGAAGGCGAGCGTGGATAATAGTAAGGCAACAGAATTTTTTATTGTTGTTGAGCACCAGAATTTCCGCCAATCAAGGCTTGCAATGTTAGTGGATGCTTATTTGCGGTATTTTCTTCTTTCGGGCGGGCAGGATCCATATCCTGAGAATGAATTTGACAGGAAGCATAAGACGAAAGTCGAAACGGTATCTATGGACACCGACAGTAATTTGAAATCGGTGGGAGTTGTGCTGACAGATGAAGTGATGGAAGGAAAAACTATCACAACATCCGTCAAAAAAGCAAAGCTCAAAGAATGGTATTCGGAGAGCAAGGCCCTTGCCTGCATGGTGGATACCGATTGTTTCGCATATGTGGATAATAAGCTCTGTGTTTATGATAAGAAATATCTGGAACGAGATGATAAGGGAAAACTGTTTTTTACGGAGTATGCCAAAGCACATGAGGAAGAGTGCTTCCTGCAGTTTGTAATGGATAAAGAGACGGGTGAGCTCCACTACATTACCCTGCCGAGTTCTATGGCAAGCAAGACCTTCAATTATTATGATGAGCTTTCGGCATTGTCGGATGATGAGAAATTGAGCCTTGGTCTTGTGAACGAGATTGCGCGAGAGATGCTTGCTGCGATAAATGGCATGGAATTCGGAGAAGCACTTGCGACGTTGATGGATAAGAAGATTTGTAGTGTATCGTTTCGAACGCTTAAGTCGGTAACCGGACTTGATAATACAACTGTCAGCAATATGAAGAAAGGAAAGAATCTCACAAAAGAGAATGTCGTTTCCTGTTGCTTGGGAATTCATATTCCGTTCAGGTTAAGCAATAGATTGTTGCAGTTAGCGGAGAGACCATTGGACTTGACGCTTCCGGGAGCTAAAGGTGAAGAGAATACCATATATGACCAAATACTGCATCTGTATTGGGCAGAGGATTATTCTGATACTTATGCGGAATTGGTGGCGATTCATTATGAACATTTGATACATCAACCACCCATCAAATAATGATAATAGATAAGAACAAAAGTAGACTGGAGAAATCCGGTCTATTTTTGTTCTTAAAATTTTTTTGTAGAACTTTCTTCAACAGTCTAATGCCAATTTATAGGGCTTTGCGGAGTAATTAGAGTCCGCAGAGCCTTTTTACATCATTTTTCCGTAGAACTTTCTACAACGGGCAAAAAAAGCAAATGTGGTAACTTTCAAATGTAATCAATAAAACAAATCTCGTTTAGTCCGAATAGCGCTATAAGGACGATGGAATGCATAAGAGTTCCAAACACAGCAATAACAGCTGCGTTTGAAGCGAAGATGCATCCACCGTTGTTTTCGTGCGCCTATTTCGGCAAACCAGAGACGGTGTGGTTCATCTTCGACCGTAGCCTCTTTTTGTGTCTCACCGTCCTCCACTCGGACGGAAAGGACACTGCAATGAAGAACAATGAAACAAAGAAGCGCAAGAGTGGGTTTAATCCTAACCGTGGCTGTTATTTTACAGCAGATGGAAAATATTACTGCTACGAACGCTGGGACGATGAGAAGAAGTGCATCGTTCATCATAAACTAGAGGTCGGTAAAGACCTTTCACTTGAACCGACCATCATGCTTGATGTGTACGACCATGAAATGGATTTACAAGATCGATATGAGGATGAACAGCTCAATCCATTGTTTGATACAAAAGTAGTAAATTACAAGGCAAAAAATTCTATGGGAAGAGATGACTATAGGGAAGAACGAGTGAAAAGGGCGGTAAAAAAGTATGGAAAAACACTATGGCATTATACAGATATAAATGCATTATGTGGGATTATTGGCAAAAAAGAGATTTGGTTTGGCAGTGCAGAACATATGAATGATCGAGAAGAATTAATAGGGTTTATAAACGATCTGGAAAAAGAGGTATATGCATGCATTGATTCAGCTAATAAGGAAAAAGCCAATGATGTTTTTGGGCAAATCAAAGATAGATTGCAAAAAGAATATCCATATATATTTTGCGTATCCAAAGCACGTAATGATGCAGCACAATGGGATAGGTATGCATGTGGTGGACAAGGAGTAGCGATTGTATTTAATACAGCAACGTTATTTAAGCTTATTTTTTACAATCAGATCATTATGAATGAAGAATATTATGGTTATTGTGCCAAGCAACATAAAATGAAAGAACTGTTACGAGATTATATTCAATATGATAAGATGGACGATTTTTCAAATTTAAACGGTTTGATTGATAATTTGTTGTTATGTGCAATGCTTCATAAGCATGAAAGTTTTTCGACGGAGCAAGAAATAAGGATTTCTCCACTTTTTGTTAATGAAAATGATAAGCATCTTCAATGTAAAATACTTAATACTATTAGACAGGCCTATATTTTGAATTTAACAGAATTGTGTGAAAAAGAAGGAATAGACTTTGAAGATTTATTCGACTCTATCGTTATTGGACCTACATCAAAACAAACCGTAAGAGATTTGCAGTTTTATTGTAAAAATAACGGGTTGCTGAAACTTGCAAACAAAGTGAAGAAATCAGATTGTCCATTAAGATAAGGGCAAATAAGATGTGCATATATTTAAGAATCATAGAAAACAAGGCAGATTACCTAATTGAGGTGAAATGCCTTGTTTTTGGTAAGTAGTTTATAACTTGGGATTCCTTCGCCTCAGCTTCCGATGCTCCTTTGCAGGCTTAGAACGGGAAAATATTTCTTTTAATATTCGCTTTTCTTCCATAAAAAGCTAAGAGACTTTCATTTCCAGATTTTTGCAGAAAAGAAGTAAAAGACCGTTTATATAAGCATCATTTGATGACTCTGTATCGTCATCTGCGGTAGTATGTATTTGAGATGTAAAGTCATCAATGATATTTTTGACTATGCTTCGATAGTCAATGTTGCTGGCGGTATTGCTATCTTTCATATGAGTATTTCTTAGGTCAGAGACAATTGGCTTTAAGTCTGCCGACAGAATATCCATATAATATTGCTCTGACTCAATGTGTGAATTATCAAATACACTTGCAAATGTATCGGTGGAATCGGCACCAAGCTCTGTTAATTTGCATCTCATCACATCAAGAAAAGCATTCGCTATCTGAATTCCCTTATCGTTAAAGCCATCAATATAGATTTCCAGGTCAGTCATGAATTTTTTGAAATTTTCATGTGTGAGTAATTCAGATAATAATCGAGGGTTATATTTTTATCAGTCAGTATTTGTATGGCATCGTCATTTAGGTGCAGATCAGATACTAACAGATTTTTATGTTTCCGCAATTCTGTCCGGCAAAGAAGGTAATCTATGCTTACGTTGTAAAAATTAGCAAGCGTTATAAGATTGCTGAGTGACATATCTATATTTTCATCTTTTTCATAATTGCCAAGCGTGGAGCTGGGAATACCGGTGGCATCGGATAACTCATGTAACGACATTCTTTTTTCTGAGACTCTCAAATCTTTCAGTCTTTCTGGTATGGTAAGTTTTGTATGCATAGTATGTTCCTCATTTATAAAGATACAAATAGATTATCATGATATTGCTATGAGATAAAGAGCAATTCTTTACCTGTATTGTTCATAATATTAGAAAAAATCACAAAAAGAAAATTTTTCCAGCATCTTGGATATACCAAATCGGCATAGAAAATAAATTCATAAATCGGGAAGGGAAGGAGTGAAGAATTTATGAAATGTCGGAAACACATCAGTATGACAAAGCCGATAGGCGTAGCTCCATGAAAATTTATTTTCATGGTTTGAGGGGATTGGGGAATTTCCCTAACAAGCTAAAAAGGCATTTTGTACGTACAAATGCACTGCTTGCTAATTAGCGATATTTATGTTGTGAGAGTTGAATTTTATGCAAAAATTGAGTACAAAAGGCTGTTAATGACGAAAGAACTTCAAAGTATATGGAGGATCAGGAAAAATGGAAAATACAAAATATGATGACAAGTTTTACAGATTGCCGAAACGATTATTTAAAGATGATCAATTTAGAAGTATGACGAATGAGGCAAAGTCACTTTATATGATTTTGTTGGATCGGCGTTGCTTATCAGAGTGTAATGGTGATGCATGGATAGATGAATATGGAGCTTTATTTATCATTTTTACAATAAAAGAAATGATGAGGCTACTGCATCTGGGAAATAAGAAGATTAACAAGATGCTGAAGGAACTGGAGGCACATAATCTGATTCATCGAAGCCATCAGGGATTAGGAAAGCCGAATAAGATATACGTGTATGATTTGTTGAAAGCAGATAACTCGAATTGGTTGCCAAAGCAATTTAAGCACAGAAAGGGGCGGACAAATGAGAAAGAAATATTATGATGATGCAAAAGAGAATGCAGCGTTTGAGAGATGTGTGGATGTTGTGACATCGTTGATTTTCAAGTATGGACCGGCAATAAAAAGAAAATGGATTTTGCGTGATTGGATAAAGAACATACAGGCTGACTGCTTTTGGAGAAGTTTAGCCTGTAAACGATATCAGCGGTATTTCGATTGTATGAAAGCTATTGTAAAAAATGACATAACATGACATAATCGTATTGACTAAAGAAACACAGATATTTATAATATAGACAAAACGAGAATGACATGAACGGAGGACAGGGGAATGGAGAAATCGGTAACACTTGAAGAGGCATTAAAAAGAATTGAGGAGTTGGAAAAAGAGAATGCTGACCTTCGAGAGGAATTGGAGTATTACAGAAATCGTAAATTAAGCGGACGGCAGAAACATAATGCCAAGTGGATGGCAATTTATAATGATTTTGTTGTTGGGTATGAGAGCGGCATGACAATGGTAGAAATTGCGAAGCGAAACAATGTCAGTGAGAGGACAATCTATAGGTATAAAGCGTATTATAACAAAATGAAGAAAAATGAGGAATAGACCATTTTACTGATGTCAGTAAAATGGTTCAATGTGGGAGGAGAAAGTCTAATATGGAAAAGAAAATGATAATGAATTATAAGAAAAAATTTGACGAAATTAGGCATGAAGAAAACGGAGTTGAATTTTGGTATGCACGTGAATTAATGCATTTATTAGACTATTCAAAATGGCAAAATTTTGAAAATGTCTTATCAAAGGCAAAAGTTGCTTGTGCAAATAATGGTATTGTAGTAGAGGACCATTTTGCCGATGCCAGTAAAATGGTTACTCTGGGAAGTGGAGCGAATAGAGAAGTAGAAGATTATATGCTTACCCGTTATGCATGTTATCTTATTGCAGAGAATGGAGATCCTCGTAAAGAACAGATCGCTTTTGCACAAAGCTATTTTGCAGTTCAAACAAGAAAGCAGGAATTGATAGAAGAAAGAATTTCGTATATTGAAAGAACTGAGGCAAGAGGAAAGCTTCGAGAATCTGAAAAACGACTGTCTCAAAATATATATGAACGTGGAGTTGATGATGCTGGATTTGGACGTATCCGATCTAAGGGGGATCAAGCTTTATTTGGAGGATTCACCACAAAACAAATGAAAGAGCGTTTAGGGGTGCAAGATAAAAGGCCACTTGCAGATTTTTTGCCAACACTTACTATTGCTGCAAAGAACCTTGCAACTGAAATGACAAATTATAATGTTGAAGAAAAAGACTTACAGGGTGAGACGGCTATTACTGTTGAGCATGTTGAAAATAATACGTCAGTCAGGGATATGCTGGGGCAGAGAGGAATTAAACCAGAAAATTTGCCTGCATCGGAAGATATCAAAAAATTAGAACGTAGAGTAAAGAGAGAAGAAAAGAAGTTAGCTGAGCAGTCGGGAAAATTGACAAATGAATAAATTGGGAGATTAGGCTATTGAAAAAGAAAACAAAATGTTACATATATACTCGTGTATCAACAGCAATTCAGGTTGATGGTTACAGTTTGGATGCACAGAAGGACAAGCTTAGGAAATATGCAGAATTTCAGGATATGGAGATTGTCGGAGAATATTCCGATGAAGGGCATTCCGGGAAGAATATAAAAGGGCGTCAGGAATTTATGCGGATGCTGAATGATATCGAAGATGCAAGGATGGAGTTGATTTCGTCCTTGTATTTAAATTATCCCGATTTGGTAGAAATGCGGCAGATGTACTCAGCTCTTTACAGCTTATGCAGGATTATGGAGTGAATCTTATTTGTGTAGAAGATGGAATTGACAGTTCAAAAGAAGCCGGTAAACTGCTTATATCTATCATTGCTGCAGTAGCAGAGATGGAGCGGGAAAATATCAGAGTGCAGACTATGGCGGGACGTGAGCAGAAGGCGAGAGAAGGTAAATGGAATGGCGGATTTGCTCCTTATGGATATAGGTTGGAAAATGGTGAACTTGTTATTGCAGAGGATGAAGTGGAAATTATTCAAATGATTTTTGACAGGTATATTCATACCAATGATGGAATCAATGGTGTGGTAAATTATCTGAACAATCATGGATATACGAAGAAGCTGCGTCAGAATGGAACAATACCGGGCTTCTCGGCCAGCTTTATCAAGAAGATAATTGATAACCCGGTATATATGGAGAAGATAGCATATGGACGCAGGCGTACAGAGAAGAAAACAGGGACCCGTAATGAAACGCATGTAGTGGAGCAATCAGATTTTCCTGTTTATGAGGGAATTCATGAAGCAATTATTTCCGAGGAAGACTGGGATCTTGCACAGGAAAAACGTTCAAAAAATAATTACAAGCGTGATAAAATTCGTGATCCGGAACATGCACATATTTTGTCTGGAATATTAAAATGTTCTTGCTGTGGAAAAGGAATGTATGGAAATATTGCTAAAGCAGGGCGAAAAGATAACAAGACCAGATATTACTATTATTGCAAGAATACCGTGAATGCTACCGGGCACAAGTGTACATTCCGACGTAACATCGAGCAGACACAGATTGATGATATGCTTGCAAAACTGATTACAGCAATGACAAAAGAAGGAAAATTTAAGGATGCCATTCAGGATAAAATTGGAGCAACTGTTGACACAACGGACCTGGAAAAGCATTTATCTGTGTTAAATGCAAGTCTTCATCAGGCAGAAACAATAAAACCCCGCCTTGAACAGCAGATGGATAATCTGGATGTTACAGATACTCATTATGATAAAAAAATATCAGATTTACAGAGACGATTGGATGCTCAATATGATAGAATAGATGAAGTGGAAGAAACAATGACAGAACTGAAGTCTCAGATTTATGGGCTTAAGAAAAATCAGATTGATGCAGATAGCATATACGGATTTTTAGGTGCTTTTAATGAAGTGTATTCAGAATAACGGATGCTGAAAAGAAACAGTTCATGCAGGCATTTATTGAACGCATTGATATATTCCCGGAAAGACGGGAAGATGGAAATTAGATTCAGAATATTAAGTTTCAGTTTCCAGTACCGATTATTAAAGAAGGCAAGAAAGTAGCACAAATCAAGGGGATTTCTTTGGACAAGGAGAAATCGGATGAACATATGGTTTCCTTGGAAAAGTTATCAACACTTGAGACTGTGGTGTTGCTACAAAGGAAGAATATGTAGAAATCCTTGAATATGAAAATGAATAGAGAACTATCAGATAATTGATAGATTGTAGGGATACTTGTTAAAAGCAGGTGTCCCTATTTTTGTTTTATCTACTTGTAAGTAGTAAGATTGTATGTTAATATATACAATATAGATATTGGAATCTATTCCAACATAAAAATGGAAAGGAGAAAAGACAATGAAGAAAAAATTATTAGCTACTTTATTTATGGTTTGTTTTATGTTTATTTTTGCCCCTAAAACAGTACATGCATACTCCTATTACTGGTATGTAAATCCGATAGATACTTTGTATTCGGACATTGCTGAGAATAGAAACTTCTATCTTGCTGGCAAGGAGAGTAAGTATGCTTACTATTGTCATAATATGGATGAAATTGCGATCCGTGACGGATCAAATCCTACCAGGGGAATACTTTATGATGAGTTTAAAATTATAAGTAAAGGAATGGGTTCCATAGTGCTGCGTATGGACGAAAGAATGTCAGAGCGAAATAGAGAAAATATTAAGGAATATGGTTTGAAATTTCAAAAAAAGAAAGGTACGGATAAGCATTACTATATTTACATTATAAAGCAGGATGTTAAATATTATTTGAACATTGATCGTAATGTAAATAAATTGGGGTTTTCTAAAGACAATAAAACAGAATGGATCGTAAACCCGGTGCCAAGAAGTAATTATTTGTTTCGAATTGTTGATAATAAAACTGGAGACTTTTTCCTGAATGTAGATGTGAATGGACTTCAAGTTACAACGAATAGCCAGCCGCTATATCTTTATCATGCAGAGGACCTTAAGGAAAATACATATACAATACATGATAAAGAAGTCGAGTATAAACATTCAGATAAGCTTCCACAGCCTAAATATAAAGAATACAAAACTTTTTATTCCTATACAAAAAAGCCATTAGCACAGCTGCAGAAACAGTGGGGATATGTTTACAGACAGATACTGGATATGATACCAGATGAGGACTATACAAGTTATAAAGTAGGTGAAAATCCAGGATTTGATTACGATCCGCCGAATGAGAAAAAAGAAGTATATGCAAATTACTATAATAAGGCCAATATTAAGTTAAAATGGAATATTAAGCCGACGGATAAAGACATAATAACTTATAATCAAAGAGACTATAACGGAGCTACAAAGCAGATCACAGGTCAGGATATAGAATTTGATGTGCCAGAAGGTGGTTGGATTTCGTTAGAATTTCCTAGCGTATACGATAGTGGAAAGTATTATAAAGTTACATCTGTAAAAGAGAATGGTACGGAGTTGAATGTTAGAAGAATGGACGGTGTGGAAAAAGAAAATGAACGAGGACCATTTCCGGATTCTTTTTATTTTGATACTGTAAATAAAAATGCAACCTATGAAATTACAATCGAAGCATCCTATCCGGAAGTAAAGGATTTTTACTATAATCTTTATGTGAAACGAGGAGATTTTGACAGCTACAGTAATGAAGGAATGATTACCAATCTTACGGATAGTAAAGTGCAGCTTCTTACAACAACAAAAGAGCTTGACGGTGGAGTGTTAAGGGATCCCTTTATTATTATTCCATTTGGTTATAGAGATTATGAAAAACAGCATAGCATTAGCTACAAGTATGAGTATTACATGGTGAGAGATGGAAAAGATACTCGTTTGAATCTCACAGGAAACAGTGTTTCAGTTGATTTAAAGGATATTTTTGCAAATATAAAAGATGAAAAACAAGTGAAGGTTTATGCAGTAATAACGAAGACCCGAAAAGAAGATGGAGCATTTAAAACCTTTAAAACAGAAGATGTAACCATTACGTGCAAATATGAGGGTGGAGACTTTGGTATTGATATAGCAAATGCAGATACGATACATCAAATACAGAGTAACCGAATTGTCGTTTTAATGAAAAAAACAAATGAAAATAACGAAGCGGCAAGTTGTGAGATTAAGAGAGAGGGCGATGAGGATTATACTAAGATAGAGAAAGCAGGAAACGGTTTTCCTTATGTTATTACGCAGAATGGAACTTATACGATTCGCTTAACGGATAAGTTTGGAAAGTCAGCCACGACAACATTAGAATATAAAAATATTAAAAAAGATATGACTGCACCAGAAATTAGTGGAGTTGAAGATGGAAAGACGTATTGTCTTACTCGAACGATCACTGTGATCGACGAGCATTTAAGAGATGTAAAAGTGAATGGAAAACGTATTGAATTAGATGAAAATAATCAGTATGTACTTTCTGGAAGCGGTAAACAGGTTATAACTGCTACTGACGATTATGATAATGTTACAGAGATTACAGTAACCATCAATGATCACCATACTGGAGGAAAAGCAACTTGTAAAGCAAAAGCGATTTGTGATATTTGCAAAATGGAATATGGGGAATTAGATTCTGCCAATCATGTGGAAAAGGTAAAATGGATCATAACACCAACAACACATGAACAGAGATATAGCTGTTGTAACGCTATTGCCGTAAAAAAGGCAGCACATCAGTGGAAAGATGGTAAATGTACGGAATGTGGCATGCAGATTTCGATTGAAAAGCCAAGTATTACAGCAAAATCCACCAATGGAACTACGATAATTCGTTGGAAGAAAGTAATCAATGCATCAGGATATAAGGTGTATCGAGCAAAAAAGAAAAAAGGTAAATATGAGTTGTTGAATACAACAGAAGCTCTTAGTTATTCTGATTCTTCAATAATAGGTGGTCGAAACTATTATTATAAAGTGGCGGCTTATTATAAAAATGAGTCAACAACAATCAATGGAGAAGCCAGTGATGTTGTATTACAGGTAGGCACATTAAAGAAAGTATCTTTAAGGGTGAAAAACAAAAAGAAATCAACGGCAAGTTTATCCTGGAAAAAAGTAGCTGGAGCAAAAAAATATCAAATTTATAGAGCGACCAGAAAAAAGGGTAAATATAGTAAAATTGCAACAACGAAAAAACTTACCTATAAAAATACTTCACTTAGTAAGAAAAAAACTTATTATTATAAAGTAAGGGCTTACTATGTAAAAGCTGGTAAAAACATTTATGGAAGTTATTCAAATGCAAAATCTATAAAAATCACCAGATAAAAAGTTTCCAGTCATTAACCTTGCAATTCAAAGAAAAATGGAATATATTAGAACACATATTGAAATAGTTAGAAGGGTGAAAAATGGCTAGTAGATACGAAAAAGAAGATTCAAAAAGAAGAATTTTATCTGCTTGTGTGCAGTTGTTTATTGAAAAGGGATATCAAAAGACAACCACAGTTGAAATTTTAAAAAAAGCTGGTGTAACACCGAGTACATTTTATAATATTTATCATACGAAAGGGAGTATTTTAACCGAACTTACAGAATTTATGTTTGGCAACCAATTTAATATTTCAGGTAAGATAGTGGGAGAGAGTACAAATCCAGTATTATTATATGCAGTAGAAACTTGCCTTCAGCTCACGCTTGCAGAATTAAATGAAAATTTAAGAGAAATTTACGTAGAAGCGTATACTGTACCTGAAAATATAGAACTTATTCATAAAAAAACAGCAGTACAACTGCAAAAGATTTTTGCTTCGTATTTACCAGGTTATAGTGCCAGTGATTTTTATGAAATGGAGATTGGTACCGCTGCGTTTATGAGAGGTTATATGGCAAGACCTTGCGATATGTATTTTACATTAGAACGTAAGCTGGCACGATTCCTTTCAATGAGTCTATCTGTGTTTAAAGTGCCACAAGAAGAACAAGAAGCTATTTTATCTTATATAGAGAACTTAAATATTCGTGAAATTGCAAATAAGGTAATGCAACAGCTTTTTGTAACATTAGAGATGAAATATGAGTTTACATTAACAAATTAAGAAAAAGTGAAGGGGATCACTGTTCAGGGGTTAGCTGGATATGAAACAACCGATGGTATAAACTGATAACAGTCAAAGCCATCGGTTTTCAATTTTTGTAGCGGCAGACAGGAAATTATAATAAATACTCATACATGACCAACACTACTTACAGATCACAACTTGAAATTCTCTCGATCTGTAAGTATACAATTAATAATATAAGCAATTCCATCACGAGTATTCGCACGTGTCTGGTAAACACAGATATTGCGGATCATATCACAAGCATTCTCCATAGCAACGGAATGAATACCAGGGATAGATAACATAGAATAATCATTTTCACTGTCACCGATCGCGATGATCTCTTCTGGTTTTAATCCATCTTTTTTTGCATAATCTAGTAAAGAGCTTCCCTTCTGAGCATTGATAGAAGTAATCTCAATATCCGTTGGAACCGTAGATACAACAGCAAGTCCCGGAATCTTTTCGAGTTCTACACGTAATTTCTTTAGGGATTCATGATCTGGAGAGTTTGATGTGATCTTTAGGATGCGGTGGTCACTGTTTAATAACGCCTCCTGACCATCAACAAAGATAACATCATCAACTAACTCACGGTAATCATCTAAAGTATATTTCATATCTGGGTGATTGACCTGAATGGCAGGAATGAATACATCTCTTGTATAAATTTCACGTTCTTCTAATGGAAGAAGAGAAATACGTCCTTCTGTTGTAAATAATGCAGGTTCCATTCCGTATTTATTAAATGCATCAAAAATGGTGCGGACAGTTTCTTTATCAAGAATATGCTCGAATAAAAGATTTCCATCTTTATCAAAAGCACAAGCTCCATTACTGCAGATTAAGTCGCATTTTAATCCGGCTGTTTCCACAAGACCGCGTGCATTTGGATATTCACGTCCTGTGTTGATAATAAAATTGATACCATTTTCCTGCGCTCTTTTGATCGCTTCGACATTGATCGGGGTAATCTGACGATAGCTGTCAAGAAGAGTACCATCCATATCGGATGAAATTAATTTAATCATGTGATAGCCTCCTGTATTGGGTGTAATTTCTTCTCATCTTTATAGTATCACAATTGGAATAGATAAAACATTCCAAATTGCTTTAAAATATATTTCAATGATCATTGTCTGGAAAGAATCTGTTCCAGCACGATCGCAACGCCGTCATGATCGTTATCAGCTGTATGATGCAGACAGATCTCCTGAATGATATCATCTGCATTTCCCATAGCAATGCTTTCGATATAAGGAAGTCCAAGCATAGAATAATCATTTTCACTGTCACCGATAACCATGGTATCTTTCAGTGAAATCTGATATTTCTCAGTATAAAAATGAACGGCTGCACCTTTTAATGCATTTACAGCTGTGATATCGAGACGATATGGACTCTGATGGGATACTGCAAAGTGTGGGACTTGCGTATGAAGGCTGTTTGTAAGCTGTTCAAGTTTCTGCTGGTCTAAGGACTGTGTCGTGATTTTAATGATCTGTGGATTCTCAGAAAGAAGAAGTTGTCCATTATCATAAAAATGAGCATTTTCAAGTCGTTCACAGATATAAGATTCTTCATCTAGTGTTTGACTTGGAAATTCTTCTCTCAAAGCGGGAACAACTTCAGAAGACAGATAATTTGCATATCCTTCCTTGGAACCTAAGACACATAATCCACGGGTACTGTGGATCTCATAAAAAGTACGACAGGAACCAAAGATCCGCAGCATCTCAGGGATACGTTTGGTTGGAATATAAGAAGCATGCAGCTGGTCCCCAGAAGTATCAAAGATGCAGGAACCGCCAAAACATGCGATATCACAAGAAATATCGTATGCATCGAGGAGTTTTTTGGCATCAAAATAATTCTGTTCCGTATTGATCAAAAGACGGAGTCCCTTTCTTTGAATTTGTTTGATCGCACGGAGTGTACGATCACTGATTTGTTGTTTGCTGTTAAGCAGTGTTCCGTCAAGATCAGAAACGATCAGCTTTATCATCTTGCCGTCCTCCTTTGTTTTCTAATTATATCTAGGTTAATCGTAACATAAAAAAGCATAAAAATATAGTAGAAAACAGGGTTGAGGCAAAAAGTTGATTTGTGTATAATATGATGTAAGTGTCAATAAGTATAAATTGCGTTTGTGCTTGCACAAATAAGTATAAATTCTCAGAGGTAACGACAGATGAAAGATTATGTTGCATTTGATCTGGAGACAACGGGGTTATCCCCAGATTCAGATCAGATTATTGAAATTGGAGCTGTTAAGATCAGAGATGGGAAGATCAGTGGAAAGTATAACTGTATCATTCATCCAGAGATCGAAGTCAGTGATTTTATCATCAATTTAACAGGAATCAGCAGGGATATGTTAAGGAAGGGAATTCCACTGAAAGAAGGTGTTGAGGAATTTTTGGAATTTAGCGGGGATCTTCCGGTTCTTGGACATAACGTCATGTTTGACTATAAGTTTATGAAGATGGCAGCAGCTTCATTTAAGTATCCGTTTGAGAAAACAGGAGTTGACACGTTAAAAGTAGCAAGGAAGTTATTAACTGGACTTGAAAATAAGAAGCTGGAGACACTCTGTGCTCATTATCATTATGTGAATCAGGCAGCACACCGTGCTTACGATGATGCATTAGCAACAGCTGTTGTGTTTGAGCAGATGAAGAAAGAATTTCCAACAGAAGAGGAAATCTTTCAGCCACAGCAGCTTCAATTCAAGGTAAAGAAAGAACGTCCGGCTACACCAAAACAAAAGAAGTATCTAGAGAATCTGATGAAATATCATGCGATAGGGGAGTGCTTAGATATTGATCAGATGACACAGAGAGAAGCATCAAAGAAGATTGATCATATTATATTAAATTATGGAGTGATGAAGAAATGAAAAAGAAAAGATTTTTTGTATCCGTTATTGCGATTCTTCTGATCATTGTGATGGTTGGAACAATGGTAGCAGGATATTTGATGATGTAAGAATGAATTTGGAGAGGAAGAAGGAAGAGACGATGAAGAAAAAAATTATCATTGCGGTTGCAGTGATCGTTATTTTGGCAGCAGGTGGAACTTTTTACCTAAACCATAAGGTGAGCAGTGCAGTAAAAGATGGAAAGATCATAAAAGGGGTTTCATGTGAGGGAATTTCTATTGGTGGAATGACAAGATCAGAAGCAAAAGATGCGATTGAATCTCATATGAAGGAGATTCATCAGGAAAAGATCACACTTTATGTAGACGATGAAAGATCAAGTGCCAAGATCGAAGATCTTGGAGCATTCGCTGAGGCAGACAAGACAGTGGAAGAAGCTTATGCACTTGGGAGAAGCGGAAGTATTTTTACAAAGTATTCCGATGTAAAAGAGAAGAAACATAAACTTTCGGTTTATCGCAAATATGATAAAGCGAAGTTTGAAAAGAATGTAAAAAAAGCAACAAAGAAGATTGTTTCAGAACCAAGAAATGCAAGTGTGAAACGTAAGGATGGCAAATTTGTCGTGATCAAAGAAAAGACAGGTTATACATTAAATATGAATGAAACATTTGCGAATTTCAAAAAAGCAGTTGAAGCTGAGAAACATCAATTTGAACTGGATGTTGTAAAGAAAAAAGCAAAATATACATCAAAAGATATGGCAGAGATCAAAGATGTACTTGGAACTTATACAACCGAATACGGTGGATCTCCATATGGTCGTAAAGTAAATGTTGCTAATGGTGCAAGTAAGATCAATGGAAGCATGGTTTATCCAGGAGAGACATTATCTGTATATAAAACCGTATCACCATTTACAAAAGAAAATGGATATGCACTCGCAGGTTCCTATGAAAATGGACAGACGGTTCAGACATATGGTGGTGGAATCTGCCAGGTATCTACTACTTTGTATAATGCAGTTATCCGTGCAGAATTAAAGATCGTAGAACGTTTTCCACATTCCATGACCGTACATTATGTGCCAAGATCTGCAGATGCAGCGATCGCAGGAACTCATAAAGATATGAAGTTTAAGAATACGTTTGATACGCCAATCTATATTGAAGGAAAAGCAAATGGTTCAACGATCACATTTACGGTCTATGGAAAGAAAAAAGATCCAAAACGTACAGTAGAATTCTTATCTGAGACAACACAGGTAAAAGAAAGTTCTGAAAGTACAGTTAGCGATAATACGCTTGCCGAAGGACAGAAAGTTTTGGAAAGCTATGGACATACAGGATACAGTGCAAGACTTTGGAAGATCGTGAAGATCAATGGTAAACAGGTATCCAAAAAGGTATTTAATACTTCCACATATATGTCAACACCAACGGTTTATCGTGTAGGAACAAAGAAAGCGGAAGATAAAAAAGACGATAAAAAGGATAAGAAAAAAGATTCAAAAGAAACAACAGCACAGAAGTCTGAGACAACAACAGCAGCACAGAAATCTACAACGGCAGCACAGAAGTCTACAACAGCGAAGAGATCAGCGGCTGTGAAATCTCAGGGAAGCACAGGAAATTAAGGATGAAAATAGGAAAATTATCAGAATCTGCATTGCAGAAAGTTGTGTTTGAGCAATTGCATACAAGGAGAGATGAAGTCTTAGTAGGACCTGGAATCGGGGAAGATTGTGCGGCATTGAAACTTCAGGAAGGAGAAGTATTTGTCACATCAACAGATCCGATCACAGGCACGGTAAAAGAGATCGGACGTCTGGCAGTTCATGTAACTGCCAACGATCTTGCATCCGCAGGAGCTGAGACGATCGGACTTATGGTGACAGCACTTCTGCCACCAATGATCAAGGAAGCACAGATCAAGAAGATGATGCAGCAGATCAATGCAGAGTGTGAGAAATTAAATATCATGGTATTAGGCGGTCATACAGAGATTACGGCAGCAGTTACGCAGCCAGTATTATCTGTGACAGGAATCGGAAAAGTGAAAGAAGATGAATTGATCTTATCCGGTGGTGCGAAACCAGGTCAGGATATCGTAGTCACAAAATATCTTGGTATGGAAGGAACGGGAATCATCGCAAATGAAAAAGAAGATGAGTTAAAAGAATGGTTTTCTGATACATTTATTGATGATGCAAAGGCATTTCTAGATGATATCTCTGTCGTGCCAGAAGGTCTGATCGCCAGAAAATATGCATCTTGTATGCATGATATCACCGAAAGCGGAGTTTATGGTGCTTTATGGGAGATTTCCAAAGCATCTGGTGTCGGGGTGGAAGTTTGTATTGAAGATATTCCATTAAGACAACATACGATCGAATTTTGTGAACGATATGATCTGAACCCATATCAATTGATCTCAAGCGGATCTATGCTGATCACAACAGATCATGGAAGAACATTAGTCAATGAACTGGAACAGGCAGGCATCAAAGCAACCATTATTGGTCATACAACAGATTCCAGAGATAAAGTGATCTATCGTCAGGGAAAGGTAGCAAATCTGGAGGCACCTAGACAGGACGAGTTATATAAAATATATTCTGAAAATAATCGCAGATAATTTTCAGAGAGAAAAATGGAGGAAACAGTATGAACACAGAATTAAGAGAACTGATTTTAAAATTGATCGAGAAAAACAGTCGTTTAGCGATCCATGATCTGGCGGTGATGCTGGATGTCGCGGAGACGGAAGTCGTCAATGAGATCGCAGATATGGAAAAAGAACATATCATCTGTGGGTATCATACTTTGATCAACTGGGACAATACAAGCAAGGATCAACTGACAGCGATGATCGAGGTAAAAGTAACACCACAAAGAGGTCAGGGATTCGACCGCATTGCAGAACGTATTTATAATTTTCCAGAAGTAAAAGCCGTTTATCTGATGTCTGGGGGATATGATTTCATGGTTATGTTAGAAGGAAAGACGATGAAAGAGATCTCTATGTTCACATCATCCAAATTAGCACCACTGGAATCTGTTGTCAGTACAGTAACACATTTTGTATTGAAGAAATATAAAGATCATGGAACTGTTCTTGAAGCAAAGAAAGTGGATGAGAGACAGGCGGTGACTCCATAATGAGAGATTTTTTATCAAAGAGAGTTGTAAGTCTGGAACCATCCGGAATCCGCAAGTTTTTTGACATTGTAAGCGAGATGCCAGATGCCATTTCCTTAGGTGTGGGGGAACCGGATTTTGATACACCATGGAGAGTCAGGGAAGAAGGAATTTACTCATTGGAGCGAGGCAGAACCTTTTATACATCGAATGCAGGGTTAAAGGAGCTGCGCTATGAGATCAGTGAATATTTAGAAAGAAAATACGAATTGGTCTATGATCCAAATCATGAGATCACAGTGACCGTTGGCGGGAGTGAAGGGATTGATATTGCGATGCGTACGATCCTTGATCCAGGAGATGAAGTCATCGTTGTACAGCCATGTTTCGTTTCTTATGTGGCATGTGTTGTTATGGCAGGTGGAACTCCTGTGATCGTAAGTCTTAAGGAAGAAGATAAATTTAAGCTTAAAAAAGAGCAGTTAGAAGCCGCTGTCACAGATAAAACAAAAGCAATGATCATTTCATTTCCAAACAATCCAACGGGTGCGATCATGACAAGAGAAGAGTTAGAACCGATCGCAGAGTTTGCAAAAGAACATGATATTGTTGTGATTTCTGATGAGATTTATTCAGAACTTACCTATGGAAGAGATCACGTCAGTATCGCATCCTTGCCAGAGATGAAAGACAGATCGATCGTGATCAATGGATTTTCCAAGGCATTTGCAATGACTGGATGGAGACTTGGTTATGTTGCAGCACCAAGGTACATGATGAAACAGATGGTCAAGGTTCATCAGTTCTGTATCATGGCAGCACCGACGACTAGTCAGTATGCAGCGATCGAAGCGATGCGTTCCTGTGATGATGAAGTCGAGGAGATGAGGACTGCATACAATCAGCGCAGACGATTTTTGGTACATGAGTTTCAACGAATGGGAATCGAATGTTTTGAACCAGAAGGTGCCTTTTACATCTTTCCATCCATTAAGAAATTTGGCATGACATCTGAAGAATTTGCAACAAAACTGTTAAATGAAGAGAAAGTAGCAATCGTTCCTGGATCTGCCTTCGGAGCCTGTGGAGAAGGATATCTCAGAGTTTCCTATGCATATTCCATTGAAGAACTAAAAGAAGCTTTAGGGCGTCTGGAACGATTTATCAATCATCTTTCAAAGAAGCAATAGATAAAAAGTTAAGAGATTGGAGAGTTAATAATGCTTCACATAGTATTACATGAGCCGGAGATGCCGGCAAACACTGGAAATATCGGAAGAACCTGCGTGGCATGCGGTGCTGTTCTGCATCTGATCGAACCACTAGGATTTCGTTTAAACGAAAAGATGATCAAGAGAGCCGGTCTTGATTATTGGGATAAATTAGATGTACGTACATATATCAATTTTGAGGATTTTCTAGAGAAGAACAATGATCCCAAGATTTACATGGCAACAACAAAAGCAAAACATGTATATTCGGCACCAGCATATGAAGATGACGAAGATGTATATATCATGTTTGGAAAAGAAAGCGCTGGAATTCCAGAAGAAATCTTATTGAATTATGAAGAGACTTCTATAAGAATCCCAATGCTGCCACATATCCGGTCATTAAATTTATCTAACTCTGTAGCGATCGTTGCCTATGAAGTGCTGAGACATCAGGGATTTAAGGCATTTCAGATGGAAGGACAGCTGCATCACTATAAATGGTAGAATGATAATAGAAGGAACTGCAAATGGATCATGCAGTTCCTTTTTTAACATAATAATATTCAAGTGGCAAATATTTTAACAAATTGCCGATCATGTGTGGTATGATGAGAATAAGAATTGTATATATTTAAGAACAACAAAGAAGACGAGACTTGGAGTACGAAATAAGAAAGGATAAGAAAAGTATGGCAAAAGAAAATAATAAGGATCGTATTCTGAAATTGTTGAAGGAATGTAAGAATCATCAAACGGCGGAGAGTATTGCAGTACAATTAAATATTCAGAGAAACACAGCGAGTGGAATTTTAAATGAGCTTGTAAGAGAAGGAATTGTCCAGAAAGAAAAAACACGGCCGGTTATATTTTCTTACATACAACCAGAAGATCAATTACCAGAGGATCCATTTACAACATTTATTGGAGCAGATCAAAGTTTAAAAGACGCAGTAGAGAAGTGTAAGTTATCGGCAGGTTATCCAAACAAGGGTATGCCGATTTTATTATTTGGATCAAGTGGAGTTGGAAAAAGTCTTTTGGCAGAGTACATCTACCAATATGCAAAATTCATTGGAACAATTCCAGAGGATGCTCCTTTTGTTGTATTAAACTGTGCGGATTATGCGAATAATAAAGAATTATTATCGTCTGTCTTATTTGGATACAAAAAAGGAGCGTTTACAGGGGCCAATAAGGATACAAAAGGCCTGATCGAAGAAGCAGACAAAGGGTATCTGTTTTTGGATGAAGTTCATCGCCTATCGCCAGAAGGACAGGAAAAGTTATTTCGATATATGGATAAAGGGATCATTTCCAGAATGGGAGACAGTGGACAAAATTGTGAATTGAATGTTCGACTGATCTTTGCAACAACAGAAGGCAGAGAAACTATGCTGGATACATTTTTAAGAAGAATTCCAGTAGATGTAGTGCTGCCAGATTTTCAGGAAAGAACTTTGGAAGAGAAGTATGAATTGATCTTGTTTTTGATCCATCAGGAATCCAAAACGATGAATACTACATTTCAGGTGAGCAGTAATGTGATCAATCGATTGCTGACATTCCAAGGAAAAGGCAATATTGGAACGTTAAAAAATATCATTCGATTATCCTGTGCAAAGGCATACAATGAAAGAAGTAAAGGACAGGAAGTGATACCTCTTAATTTAAGCCACCTGTCTTCCGATACATTACTTCATGGAAATGGAGAATCAATTCCATATATCAATGAAATGATCGAAGTGTCACCAGATCAGGACGCAGTGTGGAAGATTTCTATGACAGAACAGGCGGATGTGGATTTTTCGGAGAAAGTGATCAATGATCTGATCCAAGAATATCTTGAGAAAGATATATCAACCATTAAGTTTCGAAAGATCATTTATGATGAAGTGAATCGAATCGAAGATATCGTGATCGATCAGGAAATTCATCCATATGTGCAGAATCTGTATACACAGGCAGTGAGAAATATTTTGATCTATCTTCAAGATAATTACGGTCTCAAATACAGTGGTGTGATGGAAATGGTATTTGTAAAGATGCTTTATGTACTGAATAATCAGAATAAGCATACAGACGACAGGAAATACGAACATCTGGCAAAACAATTGCAGAGAGTGATGTACCGTTATTATAAGATGGGACTTATTTTCTATGAGATGCTTCATCAGGCAGTAGATTATGAGACAAATCCATGGTTTGTAAGGATGTTTGCGATGTTATATTTTTACAGTATTGCAAGGGATGAGATGGATTATACAAATGCGATCATCGTATCACATGGACCAGCGACGGCATCTAGTATTACAAGTACTGTCAATAAGGTATTTGAAACTTATATATTTGAAGCTTTTGATATGGAATATGATACGCCAAAGAAAGATGTAGTAAAACGTATTAAGCGATATCTCAAAAATACGAATACCTCCAAAGGGTTGTTGATCTTTGTTGATATGGGATCATTACTTGATATTTCAGAAGACATAAAAGATGATGTCGAAGGAGATTTGGGGATTGTCAATAATATTACGACAGAAATGGCATTGGAAGCAGGAGAATTGATCTTAAAACATGAAGATCTTCAAAATATTATGGATACGATCATCGAGCATCATGTTACAAAGAAATCATTTGTTCCAAGCAAACAAAAACCAAAAGCAATTCTTTTATGCTGTACGACAGGTTTAGGAACGACAGATAAGATGAAGATGTTGCTGCAAGGATGCTTAGAAGGCATTGATATTGATGTTGTGGAGATGACTTATGCAGAATTAAGTACGGAGGGAAACCGATGCGATGTCTTTCGTAAATATGATATACAGTTTATCATAACGACAAGCAAGCTTATGATCCAAGGCGTTACGACACTTATGTTAAATGAATTGATTGACGAGAGGGGAGAGAAAGTCATTTATTCCACAGTAGGACGATATTGCGACAAGGACAAGACACAACGATTTATTGAGAATATCGTAAGGAGCTTTACAATAAAGAATCTGATCGGGCAGCTTACGATCCTGAATCCAGATAAGATCATGGGAGATGTCGAAGAGACTGTCAGCAAGCTGGAGATTTTAGAAGATACAACTTATTCGATCGATCAAAAAAAGATGCTGTATATTCATATGTGTGTCATGGTAGAACGATTGATACTTGAAAAAGGAAGGCTGCCACAGGAAGATATGACAGATGATCTGAAGTGTCGGGAAAGCTTCATAAAAAATTTAAAAGAGAGTTTTAGTGTCATAGAAAACAAGTACAATGTGTCGCTGAATGAGAGGGAGATCTTGATGATCTATTATCTGACAGAAAATAATTAAAAATTTTAAGATGAAAAAAGCACGTATTTATGCGAAAAAATGAATATGTGCTTTTTTTATTTTGCAAAAAAATAAAAAGTTGGCACGGATCTTGCTTTATAAAAAAGTGTAAGATGTGAAAAACAAAAAATTAAAATGTGTCGAAATAGAAATATGGATGACCAAGAGAGGAGGTATGATGATCGGATTAATCATTGCAACACACGGCAATTCAAGTGTTGAATTGATCAAAGGAGCAGAGATGTTTGCAGGACCATTAAGTCAGTGCAGAGCATGGACCCTAAACCCTGGGGATGATATTCAAAAAGGGGAGCAGATGTTAGAAGAATACGTAGACGAATTAGATCAGGAAGAAGGAGTCTTGATCATGGCAGATCTGTTTGGAGGAACACCTTCCAACCTGGCAACAAAAATTGCTTTGAGGAAAGAAAACGTTGAAACAGTAACAGGAGTGAATCTTCCAATGATCATTCAGTTTGTGACAGAGCGAGAAACGCAGACATTAGATGAACTGGTAGAAAGTTGTATCGAAACAGCACAGGATGGAATTAAATGTCCAACAAAAATAATGAAAGAGCGGAGGTAAGAATTATGGCAGAAATTAAATTAGTGAGAGTAGATTACAGACTGATCCATGGACAGGTAGTGGCAAGATGGTTAAAGGTTTGCCCAGTAAGACGAATCGTATTAGTAGATGATGTACTTGGAAATGACGAATTTATGAGTGACATTTACAAGATGGCAGTTCCAAAAGGAACAGATGTTGATATTGTAACCATTGATAAAGCAAAAGAGGTGCTAGATAACACAGATGATACGGTATTTTTGATTTCCAAAGATATTGAGACATGTCTGAAATTAGTAGAGAAAGGAGTTGAATTACCTGCGATCAATGTTGGAGCAGTACCAAATGAGGAAGGAAGAAAACTGATCACAACAGGAGTTGCAATTTCACAAAAGGAACTTGATATGCTGGAAGAATTAAATAGTAAAGGTATTGAGATCACTGTCCAGCCAATGCCTGAAATATCAGCAATAAGTTTCGATGCAGTAAAACGTAAGATGTAACAAAAGGAGGAAAAATATATGAATACTGTAATCATAGCAATTGTCATGGGAATTATGTATTGGTGGTGCCGAGGAATGATCTTATCATATTTCGGATTCCTGTTTATCTCAAGCCCTGTAACGGTAGGACTTGTAGCAGGGTTACTGATGGGACAGCCAATGCAAGGATTAATTATCGGTGGTGGTATCGCACTGGTATTTGCAGGTATTTTTGCACCAGGAGCGAACCTTCCAACAGACGAGTGTCTGGCAGCAACATGCGTTATTCCGATCGCGATCGGATCAGGAATGAATGCAACAACAGCGATCGCATTAGCAGTACCAGTTGGATTACTCGGATCATTCGTAACCAATTTAAGAAAAGTGATCAACACATACTTTGTAGCAAAAGCAAATAAATATGCAGAAGAAGGAAATGCAGATGCTATCTGGAGATGCGCAACGATTTATCCAGCATTATTAGCAATTCCACTACTATTCTTACCAGTGTTTATTATTAACATGGTAGGTCAGGATGTAGTAATTAACATTATGAAGGCACTTCCAACATTTGTGACACATGGATTAGAAGTAGCAGGAGGAGTTTTACCAGCCTTAGGATTCGCACTGATCATGAATATGATCGGAAAGAACAAACTGATTCCTTTCGTATTCTTAGGTTATATCGTAGTATCCGTTGGAGGAGTAAACTCATTAACAGCTGGAATTATCGCAATCTGTATTGCATTTATTACAGTATTCCAGAGACAGGAAATTGCAGAGGAGGTAAGAGAACATGAGTAATGAAATGAATACACAAGAAGAAAAGAAAGTCTTAACACAAAAAGACTTAAATAAAGCAATGTTCCGTTGGTACATGTCCGCTGAGATGCCTCTGAACTTTGAAAATATGCAGGGAATTGCATTTTGCGGAAGTATTTCACATATTTTAAAGAAATTATATACCAAAAAAGAAGATTTATCAGAAGCCTTAAAACGTCACCTATTATTATATAACTGTAATGTAACAGCAGGTGGTCTGATCCTTGGAACAACCATCGCAATGGAAGAGCAGAGAGCGAAAGATCCATCTAAGATGCCTGATATGGCAATCACAGGTTTAAAAACAGGATTGATGGGACCTGTCGCAGCTTTAGGAGACAGCTTTGACTGGGGAATCATCGGAACATTGATGAAGATCGCAGCAGCAACACTTGCGGCAGCAGGAAATCCACTGGCATTAGTCGTATTATTACTGTTCGTTGGATATTGTATTGGTGAATTGATCTTAACAACAAATATGACATACAAAAAGGGAAGAGAATCTATTAAAACGATCATGGGATCTGGTTTAATGCAGGATGTTATCTCCGGAGCCAATGTACTCGCCATGTTTATGATGGGTGCTATGACCGCTTCCATGGTAACATTAAAAACTGTGTTAAAGATCAGTACAGTCGTAGTACAGGATAAGTTAGATTCTATTTTCCCAAATGTATTCCCACTGATCGTTTTATTCTTGATCTACTGGTTGATCAGAAAGAAAAAAGTAGGAACCGGAAAGATCGTAATTGGAATCATCGCAGTTTCCATTTTGCTTTCTTTTGTAGGAATTTTCTAGAAAATTAAAGTGTCATGTAGTTAAAAAGGAGATTTAAAATGAAAGTTATGAATGTTGCAGTAGTAGGAGCAGGAATCTATGGAATTAACCATGTAAATGCATATACGTGGAATCCAAACACAAATTTAGTTGCAGTGTGTGACTTAAATAAAGAGATCACAGATCGCATTGCAGAACAATACAATGTAAAAACATACAATGACGTAAATGAAATGTTAGACAACGAAGAAATTGATGCTGTATCTATTGCAACACCAGATGCTTTCCACATGGACCCGGCATTAGCAGCGATCCGTCATGGAAAACCAATTCTGGTGGAGAAGCCATTAGCAACAACATCAGAAGATGCAAAGAAAATTTTAGCAGAAGCTGAAAAATACAATGTAAGAGTTGCGGTCGACTATCATAAGAGATGGGATCCAGCGGCGATCAATGTACGAAATGAACTTCAGAACGAAGAATCAGGAGCACCAATCCGTGGATATATGTGCATGGATGATATCATTGATGTTCCAACAGAATGGTTCAACTGGGCAGACAAATCAAGCCCTGTACATTTCTTAGGAACACATTGTTATGATCAGGTTCGTTGGTATATGGGATGCGAAGTAGAAGAAGTATACGCAGTAGGAACAAGGAAAGTGTTAAAAGCAAGAGGAGTTGATACATACGACTCTATCCAGGCAACACTGAAAATGGAAAATGGATGCTACTGGACAGTAGAAAATTCTTGGATCTTACCAAAAGGATTCGCAAAAAATAATGATGGAAGAACACAGATCCTGTGCGAAAATGCAATGTTTAGGATTGACTCTCAGAATCGTGGAGTAGAAATCTATAACAATAGCAAATTACGCACACCAAACTCTTATTTCATCTTAAATAACTGTGGACGGCCAAGTGGATTTGGAATTGAACCAATTAACGATTTTATTTACTGTTTACAGAATGATCTTCCATTTATAGCTGATGGAAACGATGGATTACAGGCAGAATTGATCGCAGAAGCAGTTCATGAAAGTCTTGAAAAAGGTGTGGCAGTGAAATTAAAGAGAGATTAAGACTCTTTCGTCTATGGCCCTATGATAAAAAGAAAAGTCTGGAAAAGTATTAGAATTTTCCAGACTTTTCTTTTTTTAGTTCAAACGGATCGCAGCAAGAGCTTTCTTAAATTGTACAGAAAACAAGATCGCTGTAAATGTTACTGCAATAAAATCAGCAACAGGTTCCGCCATATAAACAGCCATGGTCTGATCTGTTGTAAAAATATGAGGCATGATATAGATCAAAGGAATTAAAAGTACAAATTTTCTCATAACAGCAACAACAATAGAAGAAATTGCTTTTCCAAGAGAGTTAAATGCCATCTGGCAGGAAATCTGAATTCCAAACATAAACATAACTGCCATGTAAACACGAAGAGCCTTCTTTGTAAATATAACAAGAGCTGGATTTGAAGTAAAAATACCAGCAAACACTTGAGGGAATAACATGACGAGGCCCCATAAGATGATAGAGTAAGTCAAACTTGCCTTTAATAAGAGTAAGAAAGTACCCTTTACACGCTCCGTATTCTTTGCACCATAATTATAACTCATGATCGGCTGTGCACCCTGTCCAAGTCCCTGAAGAGGAAGCATCGCAAACTGCATTACACTAGTAAGGATCGTCATTGCACCAACAGCCACATCACCACCGTATTTAAGCAAAGAAGAGTTAAAACACACAGAGATGATACTTTCACTTGCCTGCATGATAAACAAAGAAAGTCCAAGAGCCAGACAAGGCAGGATCACAGGAGCTTTCAGTGTCAGGTTTTGTTTCTTGATACGAAGTGTCGATCTTGTCCCAAATAAGAAACTCAATACCCAGATGCAAGAACAAGCCTGAGATATGATTGTAGCCAGTGCGGCACCACGAACGCCCATATGGCATGCAAAGATAAAAATCGGATCTAAGATGATATTGATCACGGCTCCGATCAAAACAGAATACATTCCAGTTTTCGCAAATCCTTGCGCAGTGATAAATGCATTCATTCCAAGTGTTAACTGTACAAAAATCGTGCCAAGAGAATAAATATTCATATAACTGACTGCATATTCGATCGTATTCTCACTGGCTCCAAATGCCATCAAAAATGTACGGTTGCCAAAAAACATGATCAAAGTTAAGATCACAGAGATAATGATCTGCATCGTAAAACAATTTCCAAGAATATTTTCCGCAGAATCAAGATCTTTCTTACCCATCAAGATCGAAGCACGAGGGGCACCACCATTTCCAACAAGAGCGGCAAATGCCGAAATGATCATGATCAGCGGCATACAAACTCCAACTCCAGTCAGAGCTAAAGCGCCACTTCCAGGAATATGTCCAATATAAATACGGTCAATAATATTGTAAAGCATATTGATCATCTGAGCGGCCAAAGTCGGAATTGCCAGTCTTAAAAGCAGTTTCCCAATGGGTTCCGTTGCTAAAAATTCTTTATCATTATTCATAATAAAATTACCAAATCCTTTCTTAAGCATAAAAATTTATTTTATCACAAAAATCCGTAAAATGTATACATATATATGTATTGTGCCAAATTTAATCGTTGATTTTTTGAAAAATAACAAGTAATATTGTTCTTTAGAACAAAAAAAGGATGTGAAATAAATATGCAGATCATAGAGACATACGGAAAATATATCGAGAAATGGGCAAATACAAATCCAGACAGAGCAAGAGTATTATTAAAACTTGGATGGGAAGCTCAGAACTTAAAATATAAATTTACACCAGACAAACGATTACTGCCAGCAGATAGATATCTTGCGCATCTGATGATGAACACGATGCTGATGCCACTTAAGAATCCTCAGGAATGTGCGATCGTCAGTATCTTTACACCATGTGAGATCTTACACGAAGCAGGATTACATCCATATAATGTAGAAGCATTTTCCTGCTATCTTTCCGCATCAAATGCAGAACGAGCATTTTTACAGCAGGCAGAGAACACAGGAATTTCAGAAACACTATGCAGCTATCATAAGACATTTTTGGGAGCGGCACAGAAGAAAATCCTTCCAAAGCCCAAATGTATCGTATACACAAACCTTACTTGCGATGCAAATTTACTAACATTCAAAACATTAGCAAAACTATATGATGTACCAGCATTTGCGATCGATGTACCGATGCAGCAAAATGAAGATAACGTCAAATATGTCGCAGATCAGATCAGAGATCTGAAAGTATTTTTAGAAAAATGTACTGGAAAGACGATTACAGAAGATGGACTAAAAGAACGAATGAGACGAAGCAAACGTACGATGGATAAGTTCATTGAATGTCAGAAAAAATCCGCAGATAAAGATATCAAAACAGATCTTGTCACACCGCTTTTTGCAGGAATGACAAATAATATTTTGTTGGGAACAAAAGAAGAAGAGAAATATGTGGATCAGTTATTAAAAGATATCGAAAAAGCACCAAAGAAAAAAGGAAAGAATATCTACTGGATGCACACGATCCCATTCTGGTCAGGTGCAGTACAGGAAGCACTGGCATTTAATGAGAATGCACAGATCGCAGGATGCGAGTTAAGTCGTACATTCGAACCTGATTTTGATCCAGAAGATCCATACGATGCGATGGCGAGAAGAATGGTCTATCATGGATTAAATGGAAGTGCGGTAAGAAGAATTGAAGCCGGAATCCGCCATGCAAAAGATGTGAAAGCAGATGGAGCTGTCTGGTTTGGACACTGGGGATGTAAACATACACTTGGAGCAGCACAGCTTGCCAAGAAGAAGTTTGAAGAAGCAGGAATTCCAATGCTGTTATTAGATGGAGATGGATGTGACCGAAGCCACGGCGGAGAAGGACAGACTTCAACAAGACTAGGAGCATTTTTAGAGATGCTTGGAGCTGAAGAAATGGAAGGTGGACAAGATGAGTAAGACATATTACGTTTGTAAATATACACCAATTGAATTATTGCAGGCATTTGGCGGGGAATGTGAGAATTTAAACCAGATGCCGGAAGGATTTGATCTCGCAGATCAGATCGCACATCCAAATATCTGTGGATTTGGAAAAGCTGTCTTAGAAGCAGTTATGACTGGGAAAGTAAAAGAACTGGTTTTAGTAAACTGCTGTGATACGATCCGAAGTGTCTATGATATTCTGGAAGACAGTGGAAAACTTGATTTTTTATATATGATCGATATGCTGCACTGTGACGGAGAATGCAGCAGGGAACGAACTGTTTTACAGTTAAAAGGACTTGCAAGAGCCTATGGAGCCTACAAAGGATCTGAATTTGATCAAAAGAAATTTGTTGAAGCATTTAAAGAACCAGAAAAGCAGAAAGAACCATATATCAGTGTTCTTGGGGCAAGAATGGGAAATGAATTATATGAAATGGTCAAAGAATCCATGCCATATTCAGTGGAGAATGATACTTGTGTCAATAACCGAAGCGTCGGTGAAGTAAAGCCACCAAAGACAGATGATTTTAATGAATTAATGGAATGGTATGCAGCAGAACTTTTAGGACAGACACCTTGTATGCGTATGATGGATAACAGCGGAAGAAAACGTTTGTATAATGATCCAAACTTAAAAGGGATCATTTACCATACGGTCAAATTTTGTGATTTCTACAGTTTTGAGTATGCACAGGTAAAACAAAACATTACAGTGCCATTATTAAAGATCGAGTCAGACTATACAGTGCAGAGCAGCGGACAGTTACTGACAAGATTAGAAGCATTTGCAGAAAGCATGAATATGGACAATTTAGAAAGTGGTGAGAAGAAAATGGGAAAAGGATATTTTGCAGGAATCGACAGCGGATCTACAAGTACAGACGTTGTTATTTTGAATAAAGATGGAGAAATCGTGACAGGAATCATTCTGCCAACAGGTGCTGGAGCAGCGATGGGAGCAGAACGAGCTTTGGAAGAGGCCCTAAAACAGGCAAAACTTCAGAGAGAAGATATCGATGCTATGGTAACAACAGGATATGGAAGAACGGCAATCACCGATGGAGATAAAAGTATCACAGAGATCACATGCCATGCAAGAGGAGCACATTTCTTAAATCCAGAAGTGAGAACGGTCATTGATATCGGTGGACAGGACAGCAAGGTCATTCGTCTTGACGAAAATGGAGCGGTTGCAAACTTTGTTATGAATGATAAATGTGCAGCTGGAACCGGACGATTTTTAGAGATGATGGCGAGAACAATGGAAATGGATCTGGACCAGATGGGTGAAGCAGGACTTACATACAAAGAAGATATCACAATCTCCAGTATGTGCACGGTATTTGCAGAATCAGAAGTCGTATCCTTGATCGCGCAGAACAAAGAAACCGATGACATTGTTCACGGATTAAATAAAGCCGTTGCATCCAAAACAGCAGCTCTTGCAAAACGAGTTGGAGGAGAAGAACGCTATATGATGACAGGTGGTGTATCTAAGAATAAAGGTCTGGTAAAGACACTGGAAGAAAAACTTGGAACAACTCTTGTGATCAGTGATAAAGCTCAGTTATGCGGGGCACTTGGAGCAGCCTTATTTGCAATGGATATGGTTCAGAAGTAACAAAAGTATGCTATGATAAAGAAAAATAGCTTTGAGAGAAAAGAGTGAATCATAGATGAAAGAATACTACCGAATCGGTGAGACGGCAAGTCTGATGGGAATTACAACCCAGACTTTGCGGTTTTACGATAAGATCGGACTCGTGAAACCGATAAAGATCGATCCAAGAATCGGATATCGTTATTATGCATATGAACAATTTCATTTTATCGACAGGATCAAATATTTACAAAGTCTTGGAATGCCGCTTGATGATATCAAAGAAGTCATGCTTAGTAAGAAAGTCGAGCGGTTACTTCCATTTCTTGACCAGCAGAAGAAAGTCTTAGAAGAAGAAGAAAAAAAGATCCGTCATCAGATCGAGATGGTTGACTGGTACAAAGATTATTTTACCTATATGGAGCGAAATGAAGATGCACCATGTGTCATGCATTTAAAAGAACGATATTATCTGCAGGTTCCATGCTATAAAAGAGATCTCCTGGCAGACATGGAGATCCGTCTTGCGAAGGAAAAAAGTGAGCAGGGAATTGATAATGCGATGTATCTAAGACAGTATGGCTATAAGATTTCATACGATGCATTTTGTAAGCAGAAATTCCGGCCGGATTACTATTTTATTTACTTAAATGAGAAAGTAAAAGATGCACCAAATATCTTAAAGCTCCCAGAAGGAGATTATCTGTGCTTTCGGGAAAGAATCTTAGAAGAGGCATGGAATCCTCAAAGGATCATCAGTTATTTTCAGGGAAAGGCAAAGCCAGAACTGATGCTTGCGATGGAATATGAGGATAATCTTGATAATTATGCTCATGCCAATTATGAAATACAGATTTTACTAGAAAAAAACTAGGAAATAGCTTGACCTTATTCTTACAATAAGGTTTAACATAAATTATGATAAAAATGATAAGGAAGGATACAGAAAATGAGGTTCTGTATCTTTTTTCATTTCTGAATTTATCATGAAAGCAACAAATTACAAAGGAGGATAAAACAAAAATATATGAATGGACTATTACTTGTAATTCAGACGATTTCAGATTTTCTGTGGGGAACGCCAATGACAATCGCACTGATCGGAACAGGACTTTATTTATCAATTAAATTTAAGTTCCGTTATATCACAAAGATTAAATTTCATTTCCAGAATACATTTGGAAAGATGTTCAAAGGAAAAGGAGAAGGGGAAGGAACCGTATCTGGATTCGCAGCAGCATGTACAGCTATGGCCAATACGATCGGTGTTGGGAACATCGGTGGTGTGGCAACTGCGATCACGATGGGAGGACCAGGAGCGATCTTCTGGATGTGGATCTCAGCACTTCTCGGAATGTCTACAAAAGCCTGTGAGATCATTCTTGGACAGAGATATCGTGTAAAATACAAAAATTCAATGGACGAGTATATGTGTGATAGATCGTTCGTAATGAAAAATGCACTTGGGTGGAAAAAAGGAGCCTTTTTGCTTGCAATCTGTTGTTTTGTCCTTGGACCATGGACATGTTGTGTACAGACAGAATCCGTTGTAAATTCCCTAAAGGAAGCATTTGGGATCAAGCCTTTACTAGCTGTGATCGTGTTAGGGATCACATGTTTCTTAACGATTGCGGGAGGATTAAAAAGAATATCATCTGTTATGGAAAGAATTGTTCCGATCATGGCGATACTCTATATCCTTGGAGGAATAGGAATCTTACTTATGAATATTAATGCAGTACCAGGAGCGGTTACATTGATCTTCAAAAGTGCATTTACACCAATGGCTGGAGTTGGAGGATTTGCCGGAGCAACGGTCAAAGAAGCGATGCGTTACGGGATTGCCAGAGGATTATACTCAAACGATGCTGGAACAGGATATGGAATCGTTGCACATGCAGCAGGGATCACAGACCACCCAGTTCGTCAGTCATCTTGGGGATGGGGAGAAGTATTCTTAGATACGATCGTTGTATGTTCTGTTACAGCATTATCATTGATCCTTACAAACTCATATATTGACTATCCAAACGTAACCAGTGCACAGCTTACAACGGTAGCATTTAAGGTGGCATACGGAAATATTGGAGGATATTTCTTATCCCTGGCGATCACAGTCTTTGCATGGACAACGATCATTGGAATGTATTATTCTTGTGCCAAATCTGTAAATTATGCATTTGGGGATTCCAATGCAAATAAGATCGCAACACCAATTTATATGGTATATTACATGCTTCCATGTTTATTATTTTATAATATCAAAGCCGATCTTTTATGGGCGGCAACCGACTTGTTAAGTGCAGTTTATGTCATTGTCACATTGATCTTTATTTACAGCAAACGAAAAGAAATCATGCGACTATATAATGATTTTTGGGATCGTTTTATTCCAGCATTAAAAAGAGGAGAATATCCAGAAAAAGTATCTTATGAAACAGTCGAAGAAAAAGGAGATGTTTTATGATGAAGAATTCTATTGAAAACATCATCAAAGAAAATAAGATCATGGTCATTGATGGCTCTATGTCCACACCACTGGAAAATAGGGGAGTTTCCCTGAATTCTAAGTTATGGACAGCTAAGATCTTAGCGGAACAGCCAGAACTGATCAAACAGGTTCACAAAAATTACTTCAAAGCAGGAGCAGACTGTGGGATCACATGCAGCTATCAGGCATCCATTCCAGGACTTATGGAAAATGGATATACGTTAGAAGAAGCAGAAAATTTGATACGCAGTGCTGTTAAGATTTTTTGTGAAGCAAGAGATGAATGGTGGGAAGAAGAAGGACGTGAAGCTGGAAGAACGTGGCCACTGTGTCTAGGTGCAGCAGGACCATATGGAGCATATTTAGCAGATGGGTCCGAATACCGTGGAAATTATGGTATTACAGATGAACAATTAAAGGAATTTCACAAAAGAAGAGTCGAACTGTTACATGAAGCAGGAGCAGATATCATTTTATTTGAAACAGTACCATCTCTAAAAGAAGCTAAAGTTGAGGCAGAAATTGCTGAAGAATATGGATATGATTACTGGATCAGTTTCTCATGTCTAAGTGAAAATATTATCTGCGAAGGAACACCGATCGCAGAATGTGCAACAACATTTGCAAAAGGATATCCTCATTTAAAAATGATCGGTGTCAACTGTACAAAACCAGAATATATCACAGGATTGATCCATAAGATCAAAGAAAACTGTGATATTCCGATCTGAGTTTACCCAAACAGCGGGGAAGAGTACGATGCAGTGAAGAAAGTCTGGTTTGGCAAACAGTCAGCCCTGTCATTTGAACAATACGCATACAATTATATGAAATCTGGAGCAAGTGCAGTTGGAGGATGTTGTACAACCGTAGCAAAACATGTAGAGGAAGTCGTAAAAGCCAAAAAACGGTTTTCTGAAGAACAAAAATAACTGAAAAAAATGAAATCATAAAAATGACCTCAGGATAATCTCTAAATAGATTGTCAGAGATCATTTTTTTCTTTATAATGAGTATATTGGAAATCTAAAAAGAGAAGGAAAATATATGGATAAAAAGAAAAGATTAATTCAGTTAACAGAAGGAATGTTACTCTGTTGCGTGATCGTTGTCATGACGTTACTCTGCATAGGGATCATAAAAAAAGAGGTAAAGAATACAAAAGGAAAATTAACAGAGACAACTGGGTGGTATCGAATACAAGATAATAAAAAAGTGCAAGTAGATCTAAATCAGAAGATAAAGGCAGATACGCAAGGAAAACTTGTATTATATAATGATACGATCGCCCAGAAATACAAAGGATATCTGATGACAACAAAGGCAGCAAAATATTCTGTTAGAATTTATGCTGGAGATCAGTTGATCTATCGATACAGTGATTCTAATTTTCATCGCAATGATCAAATGAAATCTAAATTAAGCTGCGATGCGAGAATCCCAGAACATGGGAAAAAGGGAACCGTTATCAAGATCATATATCAGAACGGAAGTAACGGGAGTTATCAGCTTGATGATATTTTAGTTGGACGTGGAGATGTAGTTATGGGATTTCATGTTCAACAGGAAATAGTAGGTATCGTGATGATCGCGATCATGTTTTTCTTAAGTTTTGTAGCGTTGATCACTGGAATTTATCTGAAGCATTTTAAATTAAACAGCACTAGATTCTTAAACATAGCAGCATTTCTGGCACTAAGTGGGATCTGGTTTTTGTCAGATTCAGCATTAGCACAGGAATATACATCATTTCCGGCACTGACAGGAATGATTTCTTTTTATGCATTTATGCTGATGTCAGTACCGATGGTTCATTTTGTAAAAAATACACTGAAGTTTGAAAAATATAAAGTCTTAGATGTGATCAATTTGTTATTTTATGCGAATGCGTTGATTCAGGGAATTTTAAACAAATGTTTGAAAATCCATATGGTCCATATGCTGTTCGTAACACATGTGCTCTTGTTCATTGCAGTAATAACCATTGTTGTTTTGATGATAGAAGAATACCGAAGAACAAAAGATAGCGAACTTAAGATCATTATGAATGCCTTTGGGATCATGGCCGTTGCAGGGGTATTATCATTATGCATGTACTGGAAACTTGAGATTCCTTTTTATGGAACCATTTTTGAAGTAGGTGTTTTGATTTTTGAACAGTTGTTATTAACTAGTATTTTTGTAAATCTTGTTGAACAGGCGAAAACAAGATCTGAGCTTGAAGTTTATGAAAGACTTCTAAAAGAAGATCGTATGACAGGTATTAATAATAGGACTGCATTCGAGGAACAGCTTCAAGACATTGAGGATCACGCACAAGATTACGATAATGCTGCATTGATCTTTATGGATGTAGATGGATTAAAAAATACAAACGATCTTTATGGACATAATGCAGGGGACGAACTGATCATTTCTGCGGCGCTATGTATAAAAAATGTATTTGCAACATATGGAAAATGTTACAGGATCGGCGGGGATGAATTTTGTGTGCTTATTTTTGATTCAATAGAGAATGTGGATGAATTATTGAAACAAATGGATCAAGAGATCGTAAAGTATAATAGAAATAACAGATATTATCTTTCAATTGCAAGAGGGGTAAGTTTCTTAAAAGATACAGAAGGAAAACAGAAGAAGATCAGTGATTGGAAATATGAGGCCGATCAGGATATGTATTGTAACAAAAAGAGGAGAAATATAAATGACAGATTATAATATAGATTTTTTGATCGCAGGACTTGTATTTTTAATATTTCTGTTGATTCATTTTCAGCGTTATAAAAAACTGAATAATATCAGTGGAAGAACATTCTGGTTCTTAATTATTGCAGGAATATTTGATATCATATTTGATTTGTTAAGCTCCATACTATTGGTAAAAAGTAATCCTGCTTATAATTCATGGATGATCTTTTTTTCCACGATGCTTTATATCCTGCAGATGATCGTTGTATATATTTTCTATAATTATACACAGGCATTAAGACACTGTGATGAAGATATAAGAACAAGAAATATAAAGATCATGGCAGTACCAATACTATGTATGGAAGTAGCTATCGTGACCAATGTTTTACATAAACAGTTTTTTTATTGTAATGAACAGGGGCAGTATGTTCATGGAAAAGCATATTTGGTAACATATATTTTTACATTGATCTGTATAGCTGCTGTCATTATAAATTGCTTTATCAATCAGGAAGAATATCAGAAGAATGAGCTTCGGGCGATCAAGGAATTCCTTGGAGTTGCATTGGTCTGTGTTACGATACAGATGAAATTTCAATCTGTATTAATGACAGGATTTGGGTTATCCTTAGGGATTATGATCTTATTTTGGGCACTTTATAATCCACAGTTATATATAGACAGCCTGACCGGATTGTATTCTAAAGGCTATTTCAGGAGATGGTTTCCAGAGCAGATCAAGAGAAAGAAGGAACTTCATCTGCTTATGATCGATTTGTGGAAACTAAAACAAGTTAATAAGCTATATGGAGTTACAACAGGAGATGAATTGCTGATCCAGATCGCAGAATACCTTCACAAGATTAATGAAGCAAACCATGTTTTCAGGATTCATGGGAATCGTTTTTTTGTGTTCACAACATCATTGATGGATTATGAAACGAATAAAGATGCGATCATGAAACTATTTAAACGACCTTTTAAAGTAAAAGGGGAACGAATTTCTTTTTCCGCTGCGATATGTGGAATCATCAACGTTCAAGAAGTCAAAGAGATCGATGTATTGATCGATTATCTGGAATATCTGGTACAGTTAAAACCTAAATCAGACAGAACGATACTGATTCAGAATGATCAACATACAAAAGAAGGATTTCTTTATGAACAGGAAGTTAAAAAATATATGGCGACAGCAATTGAAGAGGATCTTTTTGAAGTATATTATCAGCCACTGTATGATCTAAAAGAAAAAAGATATCGTACAATGGAAGCATTAAGCCGATTGAGACATCCGTCACTTGGAATGATCTCACCAGAAGTTTTTATCGGAATTGCAGAGAAACATGGACAGATCGCAAAGCTTGGGTATCTTCAATTCCGAAAGGTCTGTAAGTTCATAAAAGAACATCCACAGATCATGGAAAAGATTGAAAGTATAAAGTATAATCTGTCTCCATTGGAATTATTAAAATCAGGATATAGCAAAAAACTGCTCCGTACGATCGAAGAGTTTGACATACCGTTTTCGTATTTTCAATTTGAGATTACAGAAACTGTTGCGACAGAGTATAGTGAAGCATTGTATCAGACGATCGCAGATTTCAAAAAGTCAGGAATTCAGATTTGCCTAGATGATTTTGGATCTGGATATGCGAATCTAAATACGGTACTAAAACTACCATTTTCAACGATCAAACTGGATCGCTCTTTGCTAAATGGAATCTGCTATGATGACCAGGTCGCATTATTATACAAAAATATTGTCGCAGTCATGCAGAATCTGGGACATAAAGTCGTAGCAGAAGGAGTGGAAACTCAGAAAGAGATCGACCTGTTAAAACAATGGGGTGTTGATCTTGTACAAGGATATTATTATACAAAACCATTAGATTCAGAGCAGATCATTCATAAATTAGAGAAAGATGTTTGTTAGGACATCATCATTTTTATAATAGCAGCAGAAGCAAAAAAGAAGTTTTGTTTCTGCTGCTATTATTTTCTTTAAATTCTTGTGAAAATAGAACAAGTACAAAAAATTGATGACATGTTTGGAAAGCGTACAAAAGAAAATTGATTTCAAGCCGGAGGTTGCACTGATCTTAGGATCTGGACTTGGAGATTTCGCAGATGGGATTAAGATTGAGCAGACGATCGAAATGTAGTTGCAAAATTTGTAAATGGAAAGAGTGTTCCGAGGGATAAAGATGGAGACGAAACAGCAATTTTTGGAGGAAATCAATAAAGTCAAAGGAAGCAAAAGAGATTACTTAAATAAGTTATTTCAATATGTATTAGAAGCAGTCATCCGGGCGGCGGTACATAAAAATGTAAAAAAAGATGAGTTTATTATTCGAGCAGGAGAGCCATGCGATACTGTCTATATCATCTTAAAAGGCGATGTTGCAGGGGTAGATTATCAAAAATTAGGAAAAGTATATTATTTTATGGATTTCGCAAAGATGTATATTGTAGGAGATTTTGAAATTTTTTCCGAAGATACAAATTATAATGTTTCCATCTGTGCATCTAAAGATAGTGAGCTGTTAGCAATTCCAGCATCGATCTACTGGAAATGGATCAAACATGATGAAAATGCATTGCTGTTAAGAATAAAAAATATAATGACCATTTTGACATCAGAAAAAGCAAGTGATCGAAAATATATGTTTATGAGTTGCAAATCCGTTCTATGATCGCTGGTGTATTCGTAAGTTTAATGAGTGCATTGATCGTCAGCATGGTAACACTTTTTTAAATTCATTTAAATGAGGCATCAGATATTAGATAAAATATGAAACAGCATCCGCATGTATTCCAGCAGCTTATGAAAAACAGGCAGCCGAATATGTAGAGGGAAAACTTCCAATTTGTACAGTTATCGGTTTCCCGAATGGTTACCATACAACGGCGGTTAAAGTGTTCGAGACGAAGAATGCGATCGCAAATGGTTCATCTGAGATCGACATGGTCATTAACATTGGATTTTTGAAAGACGGAAGATATGAAGAAGTAGAAGAAGAGATCAGACAGATTCATGAAGTATGTGATGGAAAAATTTTAAAAGTTATCATCGAAACATGTCTGTTAACAGAAGAAGAAAAGATCAAAGCAGCTGGTGGAATTTCAAGTTTTGATGATGCAGAAAAATTCATTAGTCTTGGAGCGAGCCGTTTAGGAACAAGCCGTTTGATCAAGATCATGAAAAATACAGACAATGGTGCAGGATACTAATTTCGGAAAATGAGGAATTAAAAAATGAGTACAGCATTAATGATTGAGATTTTTGGATATATCGGATGCATTTTTGTTATCATTTCTATGCTGATGACATCCGTAGTAAAACTAAGAGTGATCAATATTTATAATCTGATCAAGTTAAGTAAAGCAGATGGAAATCACTATGATATGATTCGTGGGAACAAAGAAGATTCCTACTTAACATATTTTATAAAACACTATAAAGAAGATATGAAAAAATACTTCTTAGAGAACACCTTGGAGCTTTCAGCAGCAGATACAATATATACAGTCTGCTGCGAGGGGGTTCCAGCCGGAGTATTAGCGGGAAAGAAAGAAGGAGATGCGTTAGAGATCAGCTTTGACTACACAACACCAACCTACAGAGACTGCTCCGCAGGACGTTTCCTTTATGCGAAATTAGCAGAAGAGGGATATAAGAAATTTATCTGTAAGAAAGTGGCAGAAGGACATAAAAGTTATCTTGAAAAATGGGATTTGTGAAAGAAAACGGCGTTTATGTAAAGAACGCATAGTACAAATCGGTACCATTTAACATACACACTGTGTGGTGGTTTGAATAACGTAAATTATTTGAATATTATAAAAAGAGATCATGTGTCAGCAACCGTACGAACACGTCTGCACTTAGCGAGTGGATGGTCGAATGACCATTCAGGAGCTTAGTACAGCTACGTGAGAGTCCGAACGCAAGTGGGTTGCAGACACATGATCTCTTTTTATAATATTCCATCAATAATTTAAGCTATTCAATCACAAATTAATCAGATTCTACTTCGCATGTAAATCCAGCATCCGTGATCGTCTTGATCGTATCTTGAATTCCCTGTCCATCTGCAGTCAGATATCCTGAAGCAAAGATAGAATTTACAACGGTCAATAATTCCTTTTCCCTTCCTTTAAAATAAATTTCACGTCCAGCGGCACAGCGGATATCAGATGTTGGAACCAGTAATCTTGCCAGACATAATACTTTCAGGCAGTATTCTGGTGTCAAATTTGAAGTATCTCTATCCTGCAAAGGTGTTCCTTTGATCGGAATTAAGAAGTTGATCGGAAGTGCTTCTGGATTGATTTCTTTCAGATCAAATAACATATCAACAACATCTTCCTTACTCTCGCCCATACCAACGATACCACCGCTGCAGATTTCAAATCCAAGGTCCTGTAACATATGAATGTTGTTTACACGCTGTTCGTATGTATGTGTTGTACAGATATTTGGATAATTGGAACGGCTTGTATTTAAGTTATGGTTGATACGGTCTAATCCAGCTTCTTTTAACATTAAGGCCTGCTTCTTTGTTAAAAATCCGATAGAGCAGCATAAATGTGTACCCTCTTCTTTCATCTTACGAATTTTAGAAGCAAGTTCTTCAATCTCATCATCGCTGAATTTCATACCGCTTAATCCGATACAATGACGGGAAAGTTTATGATCATGGACAAATGTGTTATCTCCATATAATTTTTCATCATCGACCCATTTATATTTTTCAATATCTGCATGGGAACGACAGGATTGTGCGCAGTAAGCACAGTTCTGGGAGCAGTTTCCGCTTCTGGCGTTTGTTAAAAGATGAATGCTTACATGGTTCCCTTTATATTTTTTACGAAGTGCTCCGGCACGTTCGATCAGTTCATTTAATTGTTCATCAGGTGTATTTAAGATCGCGATGGCTTCTTCACGGGTTAAATTTTGTTCTGAATTCATATAATATATACCTTCCTTTATTTAAATTCGAAATATCTTATTAATCTGAACTTTAGCATGGAAAAAAACAATTGTCAACACGGTGAGTAGATTTGGTTAACGATAATAGAGATAATAAAATAACGATTGACATTCATTTTTATTCTCTGTATAATACTAAAAAGTTAGGAAGCTAACCATTTTGAAAAGAAAGGGATGAGTGAATGCAGGATATAAATGATAAGATCAATAACATGCACATGGGAAAACTGATCCATATGTTATCACATGAGATGAAGAGGAATCAGCCAATTGATAAAGTGATCAAGGCTGATCTTACCATCATGCAGAAACATATTTTAAAGTTTATTTTATTAGAAACAATGCATAAAGATCTTTATCAAAAAGACATTGAAGAAGAATTTCAGATCCGCAAATCAACTGTGACAGGATATGTACAGTTGATGGAGAAGAATGGATATCTGACAAGAGAAAGTGTCAAAGGAGATGCTAGAAAGAAGCGGCTGGTACCAACAGAGAAAGCCGAAGGATTAAGACAGGCAATCTTGGAAGATATTAAGCTTAGTGAAAAAAGGATGGAAAAAGGCATTCCTGAGGAAGATGTCATAACATGCAAACATGTTTTATATCAGGTATTACAAAATCTTATAGAAAAACACAAGGAGGAAGGAAAGAAAGATGAATAAGACCCTATTAAAATCAGTCCGAGAATACAAAAAACAATCCATACTTGCTCCAATCCTGGTAATTCTTGAGGTACTGATGGAAGTTTTGATTCCGATGGAGATGGCAAATATCATTGATATCGGAATGACAAGCGGAGATTTACATTATATTATCCAGCGAGGAGTGATCCTGGTTGTTATGGCAATGTTATCCCTGTTTTTCGGGATTTCAGCTGGAAATATGGCAGCCGTTGCAGGTGCTGGATATGCAAAGAACTTAAGACACGATATATTCTACAAAGTGCAGGAGTTCTCATTTAAGAATATCGACCACTTTGCAACATCAGGACTTGTCACACGTATGACAACAGATATTACAAATATCCAGATGGCCTATATGATGAGTATCCGACTACTTGCCAGAGCACCGATCATGATCATTTTATCATGGGTAATGACATTAAAGTACAGTGTGAAAGTAGCGATACTATTTTTGATCGTGATTCCATTACTAGGAGGAACATTGATCTTTATTGCAAAAAAAGCACATCCACACTTTATCAAAGTATTTGATGAATATGATATCTTAAATAATTCCGTACAGGAAAATGTAAACGCATCCCGTGTGGTAAAAGCATTTGTACGTGAAGATTATGAAATCGATAAATTCCACGGAATTTCCAAGTATGTATATACACTGTTTACAAAAGCAGAAAAGATCGTTGCATGGAACTCACCAGTTATGCAGTTTACAATGTATGTTGTTATACTTCTGCTTGTAGCGATTGGTGGAACAGGGATCATCCATGGAACAATGGGAACTGGAGAATTAACAAGTATCATCGTATACGCATTACAGATCATTGGTTCTCTGATGATGGTAACCTTCGTATTCGTAATGATCATGATCGCAGAAGCATCTACAGACCGTATTACAGAAGTTTTAGAAGAAGTACCAGAAATGCAGGATAAAGCAGATGCAGTAACAGAAGTAAAAGACGGAGAGATCATCTTTGATCATGTAAACTTCAGTTATGCAGGAGAAGGTGGAAATCTTTCCTTAAAAGATGTTGATCTTCATATCAGATCCGGACAGACGATCGGAATCATCGGTGGAACAGGTAGTGCAAAATCTACATTAGTACAGTTGATCCCAAGACTTTACGATGTTACAGAAGGATGTGTCAAAGTTGGCGGCATTGATGTCCGTGATTACAACTTAGAAGCATTAAGAGACCAAGTATCCATGGTACTCCAGAAGAATGTATTATTTACAGGAACAATTTACGATAATATCCGTTGGGGAGATGAAAATGCATCCGATGAAGAAGTTCAGAGAATGTGTAAATTAGCACAGGCAGACGGGTTTGTAAATGAATTTCCAGCTGGATACAATACACAGATCGTACAGGGTGGAAACAATGTTTCTGGTGGACAGAAACAGAGATTGTGTATCGCAAGAGCGTTATTAAAGAAACCAAAGATCTTGATCTTAGATGATTCCACAAGTGCGGTTGATACAAAGACAGATGCATTGATCCGTAAGGCATTCCGTGAAGAAATTCCGAATACAACAAAGATCATCATCGCACAGAGAGTATCTTCCATCGAAGATGCAGACCAGATCATCGTATTAGATGATGGAAAGATCATGGGTGTTGGAACATCCGAAGAATTATTAAAGACAAATGATATTTACAGAGAAGTCTATGAATCACAGGTGAAAGGGGGAGAAGACGATGAGTAAAAGACCAGAAAAGACGATCAACAAAAATACGGCGAAGACAGCAAAACGTCTTTTAAAATATGTAACAGATACTTATAAATTACAGTTTATTCTCGTGTTTGTCTGCATTTTCATCAGTGCAGCAGCTTCTGTATCTGTATCTTTATCATTGAAATTTATGCTCGATGACTTCATCCTGCCTTTGGTTGGACAGAGCAATCCAGATTTCACAAATTTTTACCACGCAATGATCGTCCTTGGATGCATCTTTGTAGCAGGTGTCATTGCAACATTTATTTATACAAGGATGATGGTATTTATCGGACAAGGAGTCCTAAAACGTGTCAGAGACGATATGTTTGAACATATGCAGACATTACCAATCCGTTATTTCGACCAGAATACAAATGGTTCGATCATGAGTTTATACACAAATGATACGGACACATTAAGACAGATGATCAGCCAGGCAATTCCTCAGGCATTGATGTCATTTTTCACGATCATTGTAACATTTATTTCTATGTTAGTATTAAGTCCGATTTTAACGATTCTTGCAGTTGTTGTTATCGGAATCATGATCACGGTGACAAAAGCGATTGGTGGAAACAGCGGAAAATACTTTATCCGCCAGCAAAAATCATTAGCCGATGTGACAGGATTTATCGAAGAGAGAATGAATGGACAGAGAGTTGTCAAAGTCTTTAACCACGAACGTAAATCAGAAGAAGAATTTGACAAGTTAAACGAATCTCTGTTTGAAAGTGCTGCAAATGCCAACAAATATGCAAATATTATGGGTCCAGTTGTAGGTAATATCGGAAACCTTCAATTTGTATTAACAGCGGTATTAGGTGGTGTGTTAGCTATTGAAGGTATTGGAGGGATCACATTAGGTGTCATGGCATCATACCTTCAATTTACAAAGAGTTTCACACAGCCATTTATGCAGGTCGCACAGCAGTTTAACTCTATTGTAATGGCACTTGCAGGTGCAGAAAGGATCTTTGCCCTGATCGATGAAGAACCTGAGACAGATGAGGGATATGTAAGATTAGTAAATGCGAAGAAAGATGAAAATGGAAACATTATCGAATGTGAAGAAAGAACAGGAATGTGGGCATGGAAACATCCACACTCTGCAGATGGGTCTGTAACATATACAGAATTAACTGGCGATGTAAGATTTGAAGATGTAACGTTTGGTTACAACGAAGATAAAACCATCCTTCATGACATTAGTCTGTTCGCAAAACCAGGACAGAAGCTAGCATTTGTAGGATCCACAGGAGCCGGAAAAACAACGATCACAAACCTGATCAACCGCTTCTATGACATTCAGGATGGTAAGATTCGTTACGATGGAATCAACATCAAGAAGATCAAAAAAGACGACTTAAGACGTTCCTTAGGAATTGTATTACAGGATACACACCTGTTTACAGGAACGATCAAAGACAATATCCGCTACGGAAATTTAGGGGCAACCGACGAACAGATCTACGAAGCAGCCAAATTAGCACACGCAGACCAGTTCATCAAAATGCTTCCAGATGGTTACGACACTGTGATCAGCGGAGACGGAGAAGGATTATCTCAAGGACAGAGACAGTTACTATCCATTGCCAGAGCAGCCGTAGCCAACCCACCAGTACTGATCTTAGATGAAGCAACATCAAGTATTGATACAAGAACAGAAAGCATTGTACAGCGAGGAATGGATAACCTGATGAAAGGTAGAACTGTATTTGTGATCGCCCATCGGCTATCTACGATCCGAAATAGTGATGCAATCATTGTACTTGAACATGGTAAGATCATTGAACGTGGAGATCATGAAGATCTTATTAAGAATAAAGGAACCTACTATCAATTATATACTGGTAAGTTGGAACTGTCTTAAATTTGTGATTGGCCAACTGTAGATTTTGAGTATATGATAAAAAATAAATAAACGATCGGAAGAGCAGCTAGAGAATTTT